>JAABUL010002046.1_pt1 | contig 35226 bp, 27 predicted proteins | sample 5559151 | NCBI WGS metagenome assembly JAABUL01 (sample SAMN10711876, study PRJNA513368) | rock metagenome | isolation source: Antarctica rocks | place: Antarctica: Victoria Land, Pudding Butte sud | reverse complement strand
ACGAGTGGCTCGACAAGCTGCCATTGGGCGTCGGTCAGGTCGGTTGAGTAGGCTTTTCGGGGGCAGGGTGACTGTTCCATGCCCATATTTTCGGAAGAAAGCCAAACTTTCTATACAGTTTCTAAGGCAGGACGCTGCCATGCCAATGGAAACATCTCGCCTTGCAGTTCTTCGCCCGCCGACGACTGAATAAACTGCTCCATGACATGGCTGCCGCTCGGCACGTAGCGCGTTTCTTCGGTCATAAAGTGCAGGGCGACGGCGCGGCGGGGCCGCCCGCTGACATTGGCCTGTGAGCCGTGCCATGTCAGGGAATGGTGGTAATGGACGGCGCCCCGCTTGACCGGGCAGGTCTGCACGGAGACGGTATGGCCCTCAAACTCGGCGGGCAGGGCATCAAAGCCCGGCAGCGTCCGCAGATAGTCCATGTGGTCGCCCCACAGATGGGAGCCGGGAACCATGCTCATGCAGCCGTTCTCGGGGTCTACGTCGTCTAACGCAACCCACGCCGTGACCTGCGTTTTGGGGGCAATCACGGGCCACAAAGGGCCGTCCTGGTGCCACATATTGACGCCGCCGGTCGCGGCGGGCTTGTACTGCACCTGGTCATGCCACAAACGCAGGCGCTCGGCCTCGGTGAGCTGCACCATTTCTTCCAAAATAGTCGAGTTCGTAAGCAGGGCATGGAAGCCGTCGCTTGCGTGCCAAATGTCCACAATCTGCCAGACGGGGGTATCGTCCTTGTTCATGTTGCGCAGCAGCACAGGCTGCGGCGCGTCGGGATTGTCTTTGTCGGCAATAACCCGTTCCATCTCGGCCTGAAGCGCATTGACTTGGGCCTCGGAAAGAGCCTGGCTGCCTCGCACAAAGCCATGGTCATGAAAGTGTTTAATCTGTTGCTGGTCAAGCATCGGAGGTTCCTTTCGCACAGAGAAAAGCGTGGTTGAGATAGCTTATTATAGGCCACTCCCGCACAAGCAACAATGGCTTTACGGCGCAAGTGATGGCGCATTCGCCTGTTTTGCTTTCTTACTCTTTCGGTTTGGCTTTGTTAATCTTCGGGCGCAAGAGTACCGGCCAGCAAAGCCTGACGGTGATGCAAAGGCGAGAGGCCATCAATGCGACGGAACACTTTGCTGAAGTGATAGGCATCGTCAAAGCCCGTCCGCGCGGCAATTTCCTTGATGCTGAGCTGCACATCGGCCAGCAGGCGACGGGCTTCTTCCACGCGCGTGCGCTGGACATATTCCATCGGCGAACAGCCTGTTATCTGCCGAAACACGGCGTTCAACCGGCTGACACTCAGGCCCGATGCGTCTGCAAGGTCGCCTGAGCGAATTGGCCTGCCGAAATGCGCCTGCACATAAGCGGTCGCCAAGCCGACCTTTGCCTGATGCTGCGCCGCCCACGGCGCGGCCTGCGCTTGTTTGCCCGCACTGTGCCCCGCGCGCAGAACCGCAATGATAACGGCAGTCAGATGCATTGATGCCGCTGCCGACGCAAGCGGGTCAGAAGACGCCCGCTCGCGCAGCAAAGCCGTCAGTTCCGCCCCAATCCGATGGCCCGGCGGCAGCGATAGATGCGCAGGCATCTGCAGCGCCTGTGTCAAACGCACCTGGTAAGGCTCCTGCCGCTCAGCCACGCCGTCACGCGGGGGAATGCCGGGCGCGAAGTCAAAGTGCACGGCGATATGCGCGCCGTCTTCCAGGCCGTTTGAGATGAATTGATGCGGCGTAAACGGCGGGATAAACAGCAAATCGTGCGCCGCAAACACCCGACGCTGTCGCCCAAACACTACCTCGCCCGCGCCGCTGAGAACCAGCACGAACTCATGGTCAAAGATGATGCGCTCGGCAACATCCAGCCGCCCCGCGCGCCGGTGCGCGATACGAATCACAGGGTGAATGCGTTCCACAGGGAGCGTGAGCACGCGCCCCGGCCTTGCAGGGCCGAACGGCGCGTTCTGCTGGTACGGGGGCGCAGAAACAAGGGCAGGTTTGTCGGTGTTCACAGTGCCGAGTATACCTGCATGGGGCTTTCCTGCCTCAGTTTGGGGTTGATGGTTGGGGACACGGCCCCTTTCCATTGTTTTTCCAGTGTTTTATCGGTGTTCTACTCATGCTCTACCAGTATCGCACCCCTGTTTTAAGAGTATTCAACCAGTATACTACTAGTATCGGCTTTATTTCATACTAACGTTAGGCCAGGCCGTGCCTACGCCCCGACGATGCCCCATGCGGGAGGCAGCAAAGCCGCTGCGCGGACGAAGCCTGTGGAGGGCGGGAAAGAATTGCGGGCACAAACAGAGCAAATCATGGTAGAAACCATTGCGTGTGCAGAAAGCGTTGAAGAAGCTCTCTTTCCGAAGTTCGGGGTGCCGTAAGGGTAAGACGGCCCTCGCCGCCTAGCCTCTTCGCCCCCCCTTCCAGGGCCGCCACTGCAGCCCTCCGGGCACGCCAGCCTTCCAGGTCTTTACCCCGCTAACGCACTGGCGTACCTGGAAGGCGGAGGCTTTGCGACTAGGGATGCCCTCCGGGTAGCCAGTGCTGACCAGTGCAGTGCGTGAGCGGGCGAGGGGGAGCCGGAAAGAAGATGTTCTTACCCTTCCCTTGAGGGAGGGGCCAGGGGTAGGTTCCTATTCCTAACGGCAGCCGTATTGCGTTAACAGGAGGAACGCCCGCGCTTTCCGGCTCCCCAAACTGGGGACAACACGGCCGCAAACCGCAGGCCCTAGACAAGCGGCGAGAGAAGAGTTATAATAGGCAAATCATCTTGGCGGCTTTTTGCATGGGCCGCGCCTAAAAAGACAAATGACGCACAGAAAACTTCGCTATGCCTGACCCCGACATTATCACATACCCCACCCCCGTGCCGGTCGGCGGCGGACGTTTCAAACGGCCCGATGACCAGACAGGGGCCGCGCTTTCGCTTATGGCGACGCCCGGCAATGCCTATGCCCTGTCGTCGGATTTGACACGCGAACACTTTCTCTTTCAGGTGCATTCGTCAGGGATGCTCCGGCCCGGACAGGCGCGGCTGCCGCTGAACATCTCCCTGGTGATTGATCGTTCAGCGTCGATGGACGGGGAGCCGCTGGAACAAGCAAAGCGGGCCTGCACCCTGATCGTGGAAAGGCTGGAACCGACCGACTTTTTGAGCGTGATTACTTTTGAAGACGGGGCCGATGTGGTCATGCCCGCGCGTCGCATGACCAACAAAGCCCTGGTCAAAGATTATATCAGCCATATTCGCGCCGGCAGCGGCGCCAATCTCTACGAAGGACTGGTGACCGCCTGCCAGCAGGTCGCATCGGTCAAGACCGAAACCACCCTCAACCGGGTGCTGCTGCTGACCGGTGGCGAGCCGACAGTGGGCACCAAAGATTTCCCCAGCATTATTGGACAGGTGGGCGAGCAAAAAGCGCGCGGCATCACGGTCAGCGCCCTCGGTTACGGATCGCATTTCAGCGAAGAGCTGCTGTCGGGGATCGCCCGGCGGTCGGGCGGCAACTATTATTATGCGTCTGAGGCGCAGGCATTGCCCAGCCTTTTCCAGCGTGAACTGGAGTCATTGATGCGTATCACCGCCCGCAACCTGCGCCTGCGCGTACACCTGCCGCGCGGGGTCACTGTGCGTCAGGTGTACGGCCAGCAGCCCATCTTTGGGCCGCGCACCACCGAGGTGACTTTGAGCGATGTGGAGCAGGGCATCGGGCTGTCGTCCCTGTGGGAGCTGGAACTGACGCCGCGGCCCGCAGGCACTTACCGGGTGGCCCGCGCGGAGCTTTTGTATGATGACGCGATCACCGGACGCCCCGAAAAGCTGTCGGCAGATGCCGTCATAGACTTTACCACGGATCGCCCATTAATCGTTTCCGGGGTGAACGGGCGCGTGAACGGTGAAACGATCATAGCCCAGGCCGCCCGCGCGTTAGACAAAGCCGCTCTTGCCCTGCGCGCCAAGCAGATCGACCCCGAGCAGGCCCTTGCGGAGATGCAGCAGTCTCAGCGCTTGCTGCAGGAGAAAGGCAAGTTCGCGCAGGCGCGCCTGGTTTCCGAAGCCATGCAGCACGCTCAGGGCGGCGCCGATATGATCAAGACGCTGATTGATACTGTTTACAACCTGGATCAAGGGAAAATAGAAGAACGCGCGGTTTGACCCCCCGCCCGCGCCCCGACAAGCCGACATGAAAAACTATTATGCCATCCTGGAAGTCCCTGTCGGATGCAGCGTCGCGGAAGTGCGCGAAGCCTACCGTCGCCTCGTGCAGGAGAACCTCTGGAACAAAGAAATCTTTGCCGAGCTGAAAGAAGCCTATGAAGTGCTGACCACGACAACGCGGCGCAGCGAGTACGACAAAGCGACCTTTGGCGAGACGTTTCCCGAAGACGACACCGACCAGCCTTTGGGCATAGGCGATGTCATTCAAGTCGGGGCGGCGCGGCATTGTCCCATGGGCGCAGCGGTGCAGTGCCCGGTAGTCAGCGCGCGCGTGCCGCTGCAGGAGACGTTCTGCCCCGAGTGCGGCTTTTTGCTGGCCTCCATGTCTGCGCAGGAGTTTGAGCCGGTGGCCCTGCCCGACCGCGCGCATCTGCCGCGCTTGGACGACAATGCGGGGCGTCAGTTCTCCCTGCAAATCGGCCCCAATATTGTCGGACGCGAGGCTGCGGATGTGCTGCTGCCCGACAAGACCGTGTCGCGCCGCCACGCCCAAGTGATCGTCACCGACGATGGGGCGGTGAGTGTGGAAGACTTTGACAGCACCAATGGCACCCGCATTGACGGCGCGGGTGTTTCGGTCGGCATGACCCGTCCCATTCCCAACGGCGCGCATGTGCAGTTCGGCAGCGTGGACATGCGTTTGCGCCTGCCGGAGACGGCCAGGCCCGCGCCTGCGGCCTCTGCCAAAGCGCCGAGCGCTCCCCCCACCCTGGCCCGGTTGGTCAGCATACGCGGCGGCGAACCCCGTGAATACCCCCTCGTGCCCGGCGTGACCACCTTTGGCCGGCGCGCCGAAAACAGCGTGGTGCTGGGCGGCGACCCTTACATCTCCGCGTACCATGCGCAGATTATCGCCGACGGCGACATCTTTCGCCTGACGGACCTCGGCAGCACCAACGGCACATTGGTCAACGGGCAAGTGCTTTCGTCCAACATGCCGCGCCCCCTGCTGCCCGGCGATGAAGTGGTTTTAGGCAGCAAAGCCTATCGCTTTGAGCGCGCCACCGTGCCGGGCGGCCCCGAACCCTCCCAAGCCTTTGCGCCCGCATCCGAGGCCGCAGGCGGCCCGCATTCTTCGCTCCCCGAAGACAACGCCTCTGCCGCCGCGCCGCTCCCTGAAGACAACGCCTCTGCTGCCGCGCCCTTTGTCGAAGACAACGCCGCACCCACCGCCGAAGGCGCCGCCGCGCCTCCTCTAGGCTAATGGAAACCAAGACCGTTATGCAAGAAACAACCACAGAACAGGCCGCTATTGCCCCCGCGCCCGTCGCCAAAGAGCCGACCCTGCGCCTGGAGCGCGAAGAGCTGCGGGAAGGCTGGGCCGAGCTAGGGCGCACGCCGCGCACCCTGGCAACTCTCAAGCTCGGCGCGAAGACCGATCTGGGGCGCGTGCGCGAGAACAACGAAGACAAGTTTGACTTTTACGAACCCGAAGACCCGGCGGTGCTTGCGACCAAAGGCTGCTTTTACGCCGTAGCAGACGGCATGGGCGGGCACAGCGCGGGGCAGATTGCCTGCGAGATGGCCCTCAAAACAGTCATTCAGGCGTATTACGCCAGCCCCTCGGCGGATGTGGAAGGCAGCCTGCGCCATGCCATTGAAGAAGCCAACAGCGTTGTGTACGAAACCGCGCAGGCGGTCGCCGAGCGGCAGGGCATGGGCACGACATTGACAGCCATCGTGGTGCGCGAAGACCAAATGACCGTGGCGCAGGTGGGCGACAGCCGCGCGTACCTCCTGCGCACCGGCAAATTAGATCAGATTACCGACGATCATTCGTGGGTCGCCGAGCAGGTGCGCCTGGGCATTATGACCCAGGAAGAAGCCCTCTCGTCCCCGTTCCGCAACATCATCACCCGCTCGGTCGGCACGGCGCAAACCGTGGAACCCGACATTCTGACCCAATCGCTTCAGGCAGGCGACACCCTGCTTATCTGCTCCGATGGCTTGTCCGGCTATTTAGAGCCGCCCGAGCTTGCGGAGATCATCGGTGGGCACAGCCCTTCGGTCGCCGCCATGCACCTGGTGGATGAAGCCAATCGCCTGGGCGGACGCGACAACATCACCGCTCTGGTGCTGGCAGTCCGCGCCCTCACCCCGCTGTCCGCACCGGCCACCGGGGAAGAGGCCATCGATTCTCCTGCGGAAGAAATAGGCGGCAGACCTGAGAAACGCGGCTGGGGACGCCGAAAATAAACGTACCCTTCTTCTCTTAAAGAAAACGTTTCAAGGAAACTCTCATGGCCGTGATCCAAAACACCGTGCTCGGCAAGTACCGTATCCTCCGGGAAATCGCCCGCTCCAACGACATTGTCTATGAAGCCATAGACCCCAAGATGAACAGGCGCGTAGCGATCAAAGAGCTGCAGCTCCCCCTGCACCTCGCGGGAACCCAAAAGCGCGAGCGCGTGGAGCGCTTCTACCGTGAGGCCAAAGCCGCCGGCACGCTCACCCACCCCAACATCGTCACCATCCATGAGATAGGGCAGGAAAACGACCGTCACTTCTTGGTGATGGAGTATCTTGACGGCCAAAGCCTGCGCGACATCCTGCAGCTTCAGGGCGCGCTGCCCCTCAAGGAAACAGTAGACATTGCCCTGCAGCTCTGCGATGCCCTGTCTTATGCCCACGCACACGGCGTTGTGCATCGGGATGTCAAGCCCGACAACGTGCATATCCTGCCGGGCGGCATTATCAAGCTGACCGACTTTGGCATTGCGCGCATCACCGCAGAGCCGAGCATCACCTCGCAGGGGCAGGTCTTCGGCACGCCTTCGTATATGTCCCCCGAGCAGGTCGCGTCGCAGACCGTAGACCACCGCACCGACTTGTTCTCGCTGAGCATCACGCTGTACGAGATGCTGACCGGGCGCAAGCCGTTTGTCGGCGACAGCGTCATCACCATCACGTATAACATCATGAACGTGCAGCCGCCGATGCCGCAAGGGGTCGCGCCGGGCCTGCAGGCCATTCTGCAAAAAGGACTGGCGAAAGACCCCGCCCTGCGCTATCAAAGCGCGGCGCAGATCGCCCAAGACCTGCGCGCCCAAAAGTTTCTGCTGGCCGAGTCGGCGCTTGACGGCGCCCCAAAGCCTGCCGCCCCGATGACATTCGCCCCCCCCATAGGCGCGACGATGGACACCGGCGTCGTCCCTTCCCACATTTCCGGCCTGCCCGCCCTGGCCGCCGCACCCTCCCCCTTGCCTGCTCCCGTCTTCGCCGAAAGCGCCGCGCCGCGCGAAACCCCGGCCCCTTTGTACGCCCCCGCTCCGGCACCCGAAAGCGGCGCCGTCCCCGCGTCGTCGGTCGCCCCAATGATTGGCGGCCTCGCAGGGAGCAAGCACAGCCGTCGGGCCGGAGCGCGCGGCGGGCAGCGCAGCCTTGTTGTCGCCCTGTCTTTGATTGGCGTGATCGCCGTTCTCGCCCTGCTGTTTTGGGGGGCGAAGTCGGGGCTGCACTCGGTTCAGCAGCACAGCCGCACTTCGCAGGCCGACATCTTTTACATGAAGGCAAACCAGGCTTTGATCAACGGCAATTATTCCGCCGCCGAGCGCGGCTACGAGGAAGCGCGCGACATGGCCCCCGTCGACTCTGAAGAATATATCCGTGCTACCCAGGGGTTGAGCGCCGTGCGCACGACGCAGGGGCAGCAGCTCGCCCAGGACAGCAAGCGCAAGGACGCGCAGGTCGCCTACCAGGAGGCAATCAAGATGAACCCCAAAAACGCCGCGGCATATGATTCTTTGGGCAGCTTGTTGCTTCAGGGCGGCGACGATGCCAATGCCGTGCTCTTCTGGGAAAAGGCCGTGGCCTCAGACCCCAACAGCCCCGCCGCCGCCGATGCCCGCGTCAATGCCTCTAAAACTTACATGGAACGCGCCCAATCCGCTGTCCGCGCACGCAACTACGACGACGCACGCACGGCCTGGGGCCGGGTGCTTGTCCTTTCCCCAGGCAGCCCGGAAGCGGCGGAAGCCCAGGAGCGCATCTCAAACCTTCCGCTGCCGGGCCTGGGCGGGGCGCACTAGACGCTTACGGCGTGTTTAATGAGGCCGAGCGAGGCCCCCCTGCCCTGAGTTTGGGGAGCCGGAAAATAAAGACAGGGTGGCAGATGTCTTATCCTCTCTTACTCATGCTCCCCAGAACTTAGGCAGGGGGGCTTCCTCTCTTCAAGCCATCGACACTCCTCCCACACCTACCATGACACCACTTCCTCTGCCCATCGGCATCATCGGCTATCGCGGCTTTGGCGCATTTTGCACCGAAGCCTTCCACGAGGCCGGGACAGGCCGGGTCGTCGCCTATGCCGGACGCGACAAAGCCGCAATGGACGCCACCGCGCAAAAGTATGGCGTCCTTCGCACCTACACCGACTGGCGCGAACTGGTCACCGACCCTGCCGTGGAAATCGTCCATATCGCTACGCCCCCCGACCTGCACGCCGAAATGGCTGTCGCCGCCCTGCGCGCGGGCAAGCATGTCTTCGCCGAAAAGCCCCTCGCCACCACCAACCAAGACGCCCGGCGCATTTTGGACGCAGGCCGGGAAGCGGGGAAACTCATCGGCATCAACTACGTCATGCGCTACGATCCGCTGTACCAACTGACCCAGCAGATCGCGCAAAGCAGTCTCCTGGGCGCATTGACGCATGTCGGCTTTGAAAACTACGCTTCCGACGAGGGCCTGGGTGACGACCACTGGTTTTGGGACAAGCCTCAATCCGGCGGCATCTTCGTAGAACACGGTGTCCACTTCTTTGACATTGTCGGAGCAATCGTCGGCGCGGGGGCCGCAAGCGTCCTGGGCCGCACGTGGACACGCCCTGACGGCACCCATAAAGAAGACCGCGTGCAGGCCATTGTCACCTACGCGAACGGCATGGAAGCGTCTTTTTACCATGCCTTCAATCGCCCCGGCGCTTTAGAGAAACAAACCGCCCACTTCGCCTTTGAGCGCGGGCACATTACGCTGGACGGCTGGATTCCCACCACCCTCCACCTCGCGGCAGTTGTCTCGCAGACCGATCTGGAAGCCCTGCGAGAGCTGATGTCTGTCACAGTCGTAGACGACGAAGCATTTCCGGGGGAAGCCGGATGCGCCATTCGCGGCAATGGGAACACCTACCATGTCCACCACCGGGTGCATGCGCAGGAACGGCTCGCCGCCCCAACCCCCGTCTACAAAAAAGCCGTCGCCGATGCCCTGTCCGACTTTGTGCTTGCCATCGGCGACCCCGCCCACATCCGCCGCGTCACTGCCGAAGACGGCGTGCGCAGCCTCGCCGTCGCCGTCGCCGCCCGCCAGTCCGCCGAAGAAGGCCATGCCGTCGCGCCCGCCGTTTAGGGCATCTCGCGCCTCCCCGCCAAGACGCCCTCACCCCCCAGCCCCCGCAGTGAAGGACGGCTTCACCCCCAAACCCCCTCGCCCGCAAGTGAACCTATTGTCCTCGCCCTAAAGGGCTTGGTTCTCTGCTCAGCCAACACAGTGCGTCAGGGTGAGGGCCGTCCCTCGCAAACCTGTTGCATAGGCGTTGCTACGGCTTTCCATAGGCATACCGACGACGGAACAAATCGTTCCGTCGTCGGTACGCGCTTACAACGCCATAGCAACGCCATAGCAACGCCATAGCAACGCCATAGCAACGCCATAGCAACGCCATAGCAACGCTCGCGCTTTCCTGATTGCAGGAACTGTGCGCCCCAATGCCGAACAGCCCCCGCATGACACTCACCCTGCTTGGAACCGCCGCCGCTGAAGGCTGGCCCGCCGCATTCTGCCGCTGCCCCGCGTGTGAAAACGCCCGCGAAAAGCGCGGCCCCAATCTCCGCACCCGCTCCGGGGCGCTTTGGAACGATGACTTCAAGGTGGACTTTGGCCCGGACACGCTGATGCAGATGCAGCGGGAAGGGCGCGACTTGTCCCGCCTGACGACACTGGTCTTCACGCACGGACATGATGACCACTTTGCACCCCCCGAACTTCAATATCGCGGGCGCATGTTTTTGCCGGACAGCGAAGAGATGCCGATGCTGCACGTTTATGCCAACGCGGATGTCTGCGCGCTGCTCGCGCAGGAGTATTCTTTCCCGGAGGCGGGAAACCAGATGCGTCTGGAGCTGCATGCGCCGCTGCTGCCGTTCCAAGCCGTCACCACGCAGGCGGGGGACGAGATACTGCCGCTCCCCGCCGCCCATGCGCGGGGCGCTCTGCTGCTGCGCCTGTCGCGCGGGGGGCGGCATGTGCTTTATGGACATGACAGCGGCCCATTTCCCGAAGAAACCGTGCAGGCGCTGGCCGATGTTCCCCTGCATGTCGCTTTGATCGACTGCAATTATGGCGGGGGCGAGGTTTACGACAATCATATGGGTATACAAGGGGTGCTGGACACGGTTCGGCGGCTGCAAGTGGTGGGCGCGGTCACGGAGCAAACGCAGATTGTCGCAACTCACTTTTCGCACAACGGCGGGCTGGATCACGAGGCGCTTGTGGCGCGGCTGGCCCCGCACGGCGTCCAGGCGGCTTTTGACGGGATGATACTGGCGTTTTAAGCAGATGATGGTGGGCAGCAGGAGTATGCCCGCTCAGCAAGAACGGTAAGCTGGGGGCAAACAACCATAGGACTTGGCACGCTGCATCATGTCAGTTGAGCAGCCTCCTGGCCGCACTTGGGGCCGACGGGCTGTGTTTGGAGATTAAGGAGCACCCGATGACGGAACGCATTCGCGAGATTCTTTCCTGGTATGGGGCGGACAACCCCGGCACATTGACCAATTTGGCCCGCATGCTGAACCACGGCAAGCTGGGCGGAACGGGCAAGATGGTGATTTTGCCGGTCGATCAAGGCTTTGAGCATGGGCCGGGGCGTTCGTTTGCCCCCAACCCGCCCGCGTACGACCCGCGCTACCACTTTCATCTCGCCCTGGATGCCGGCTGCAATGCCTACGCTGCCCCCCTGGGCTTTCTGGAAGCAGGGGCGCGGGAGTTTGCGGGCGACTTGCCGCTGATTCTCAAGGCCAGCAATCACGACCTGCTGATGAATGAAAAAGACCCCGACCAGGCCCTGACGGCGACCGTGCATGATGCCCTGCGCTTGGGGTGCACGGCGATCGGGTTTACCATTTATCCCGGCTCATCGCACCGACTGGAAATGTACGAGATGGTGCGGGCGCAGGCCGAAGAAGCCAAAAAGCATGGGCTGGTAGTGGTGGTCTGGGCCTATCCGCGCGGGTCGGAGCTGAGCAAAGAAGGCGAAACGGCGATTGACGTGTGCGGCTATGCGGCCCAAATTGCGTGCCAATTGGGGGCGCATATTGTCAAAGTCAAAGTCCCCAGCGCGCACCTGGAGCAGCCGGAAGCAAAGAAAGTGTATGAGGCGCAGCACGTGCCGATTGGGACATTGCCGGAGCGGATTGCGCATGTCGTGCAGTGCGCGTTTGACGGGCGGCGCATCATGATTTTTTCGGGCGGAGCCGAGGCGAGCGACGACACGCTGCTGGAAGAAGTGCGCGGCATCCAGGCGGGCGGCGGCTTTGGCAGCATTGTCGGGCGCAACTCGTTCCAGCGTCCGCACGACGACGCCGTGCGCCTGCTGGGTCAAATCATGGACATCTATCTGGGCAGGTAAACACGGTTTCCATTGCCAGCCAGGGGGAAATATCGCCCCCTAGCCCCCAATTCTGGGGGGACAAGAGAAGAGTAGGAGGGGCTTTGGCTGTGGCTTCTCTGCTCTTACTCTGTTCCTACTCCCCCAGAATTGGGGGCCGGGGGGCGATCTTATGTTTCTCTACATACTTTAAAGAAAGCGAATATCTTATGCGTGCCGTTCAGATTACCGCATTCGGCTCCCTTTCAGGCCTGACGCTGCAAGACATCCCTGCTCTTGTGCCCGGCCCCGACCAGGTGCTCGTCCGGGTCGACGCCGCCGCGATCAACCCCAGCGACGTGAAAAACGCACAGGGCTTGATGCCGCACACCCACCTGCCGCGCACGCCGGGCCGGGACTTCGCGGGCACGGTTGTCGCGGGGCACAGCGCGCTGCTGCGGGCCGAAGTGTGGGGGACAGGCGGCGACCTCGGCTTTGCGCAGGACGGCACGCACGCCGAGTTCGTGCTGGTGAGCCGCCAGGCGGTTTGTCTCAAGCCGACGCACCTGAGCATGGAGCAGGCGGGCAGTGTCGGAGTGCCGTTTGTGACCGCCTGGTGCGGACTCATGGACGCCGCGCAGCTCACCGCCCACGACACGGTTTTGGTGATCGGGGCGGCGGGCGCGGTCGGCAGCGCGACTGTGCAGATTGCCAACTGGAAAGGGGCGCGCGTGCTGGGAACGGTGCGCCAGGAAGCGCAAGCCGACGGGGTGCGCACGCTGGGCGCGGATGTCGTGCTGACGGCAAGCGGGGACGATCTGCCCGCGCAGGTGCAGGCGGCCACCGAAGGCCGAGGCGCAGACGTGATTGTTGACACGGTCGGCGGCGCGATGCTGGAGCCGTGCCTAAAGTCGCTGGCCCCGCTGGGTCGCCTGGTGGAAATCAGCACAAAGGAGCGTCGCGTAGAGTTTGATTTGCTGGACTTCTACCGGCGTGAGCTGCGCCTGCTGGGTGTCAACACCCTTTCGCGGGACGCGGCGATGTGTGCGCGCATCTTGCAGGCACTCGCGGCAGGCTTTGAAACCGGGGCCTTACACCCGCCGCCCATCGTTGCCCGCTACGGGTTAGGCCAGGCACGGGAGGCTTACGAGCAGGTTGCCAATGGCGCAAGCGGCAAAGTCGTGCTGCTGCCGGGGCAGGCGGGCTGAACGTCAGAGGCGAGGAGTTGGAGCCAGAAGTTGATACGCAGCCAGGCCGCAAAACAAAAACCAAGTAGGCAGCAATGGACGAGAAGCAAATACAAGTTATCGGTGAGTGCCTAAAAGCTGCCGCATCAGGGCGATTTTTCCCAGAATGGGAGTTCCATACTTTGTTTGGGTTAGAGCGAGAGGAAGTGGCACAGATTGCCTCGGAGTGGCCTGACATTGATCAGTCAGATGAAACAGTAAACGTAGCAATCAACAATGCATTTACCAATATGCTCGGTTATCCCATTGACCGTCCGAGGCAGTGGTCACAACACATCTCGGTATCCCGCGCAGAACTAGAAACTGTCTTTGACCAGTGGCGCAGTAGCGTAATGGTAGGTTAACGCATTACACATAATGCCACATCCGGCCATCGTCCCAGCATTGCCAAAGGATTTGCCGAGTGGAAGCCGGGTAACATGGCGGTATTCGGCAAAATTGGGGCGGGGGGGCCTCTTCAGGCCTTGCGGCATATGCTCTGAGCAGGACGAGCTTTTGCCGCAGGTGGCCGACTTGGATTAACACATAATGCGCTGTACCCTTCTTTATTGCTTTGGGGTCGGCAGGAAATCAGGCGAGCGGTGGTGAATGGCAACGACAGCCTCACACGACGACGCACGCGAGAACACTTTTGGCATCCGTCACGCTGACCAACTTAATCAAACGCTTTGACCAGACCCTGGCCGTCAATAGTCTCAATTTAGAAATTAGGGACAAGGAGTTTATGGTGCTGGTCGGGCCGTCCGGCTGCGGCAAGACGACCGCCCTGCGCATGATCGCGGGCTTAGAAGAAGTATCCGGCGGGCAGATACAGATTGGCGATAAGACCGTCAACAACGTCAGCCCCAAAGACCGGGACATCGCGATGGTGTTCCAAAACTATGCCCTGTACCCGCACATGACCGTGCGCGAAAACATGGCGTTTGGGCTGAAGCTGCGCCGCATTCCGAAAGCCGACATTGAGCGACGGGTGAGTGAAGCCGCTGCGCTTTTAGGCATTGAAGCCCTGCTTGCGCGTCGCCCGGCCCAGCTTTCCGGCGGTCAGCGTCAGCGGGTCGCTTTGGGCCGGGCGATTGTGCGCGAGCCGCAGGTGTTTTTGATGGACGAGCCACTGTCCAACCTGGACGCTTTGCTGCGGGTGCAGACGCGGGCCGAGCTGATTAAGCTGCACCGCAGGCTGGGCATCACGACTATTTATGTCACCCATGACCAGGTGGAAGCCATGACGATGGGGGACCGAATAGCGGTCATGCGCGGCGGCGTTTTGCAGCAGTGCGATGCCCCGATGACGCTGTACACGCACCCGGTCAACATGTTTGTGGCGGGATTCATCGGCACGCCGAGCATGAACTTTGTCCCAGCCACCCTGCGCAAAGACCGGACGGGCGAAGGGTACAGCGTGGATGCCGGGGCATTTGCCATTGCTGCCCCGCCTGCGCAGGCGGGCAAATTGGAAGATTACGTCGGCAAAGATGTGGTGCTCGGCATCCGCCCCGCCGACATCTTTGACGCTTCGCTCAAGAACCCCGTTGAGGCGGCGCCGGGCAGCACGGTCCGCACTCTGGTGGACGTTTCGGAGCCGATGGGCGATATTGTCACGCTGTACCTGACGGCGGGGCCGCATTCCCTGGTCGCCACGATTGACTCGGAAACCCAGGCCAAAGACGGGCAGCCCCTGGACGTCGTCCTGGACATCGCCCGCACGCATCTGTTTGACGCCCAAACCGAGCAAGCCATTTATTAACGCCCGCGTTGTGTCGGGGTCGCTAAGTACCGGCTGCCTGGGGTATAACCCTCCCGTGAGGAAAGGCCGCCGCCCGCGAGGGCGGGAGAAACAGGCCCGGCGGCAGTGGAACCCCTCCCCTGTTCAGCGGGTCGTTTGCAGGCCCGGCGCGGAAAGCCGGAGCGGTTTGCGCCGTGTTTCTTCGCCACCCAAGAAGACAGCCAGCACCGACCAGGAGATCACGACACCATGACGCCTCTCAATGCTATCCGCACCGCCACGCTTGCCGCCGCCCTTGCCACTCTGGGATGGGGGCACGACGCGCAGGCGCAGACGCCCGACACGACCACCGCCGTTCCCCCCGCCGCCACCGCGCCCGCCCCGGATGCCGCTCCGCCCATGACGCTCAGCGCCCCGGATGCCACATCGCCCATGACGCCGAGCACGCCTGCGGCCAGCCCGACGGTCACCACGACCGTGACGCCCACCCCGGCGCCCGCGCCCGAATCCTCCAGTTCCGCCAGCCGCTTCCGCATCGGGCCGTCGGTGGGCGTGTACCTGCCGACCGACAGCAAAACGCGGGATCGCTTCGGATCAACCTGGGTGTCGCTCGGGCTGGGCTTTGGGCCATTTGACGTGATCAAGGCGCAGGGACAGCTTGGCTTTGATCTCAACTTGCAGTACCAGAAGCATGACGACAACCATGTCTTTCTGCTGCCCGTCGGCCTGGGTTATCGCATTGCCCTGACCAAAGACGCCGAAGCCCGCGCCATTCCGTATGCGGGCGTCACCGGCGACCTGGTGTTTGCCGATGTGCGCTCGGTGGCCGACAATGTCCACAGCGGCTTTCGCACCGGGGCCGGGGCCAGCGCCTTGATTGGCGTCAACTTTGGCAGCAACACCAATCTTGAGGCCCGCTACCAGTTTATCTCGCGCATCAAGAGCTTTGACTTCTCCGGCCTGAGCCTCACGGCGGGCTACCGCTTCTAACACTAACAGGCGCGTTTGCCATGCAGCCCTGTGTTCGCCGCGTGGGATTGCCTTGACCGAGTTTCGCCACGAGCGGCGGCAAACGACGCTGCTGCCGCGCTTCTCGCGCTGCCGAGTCGCATTGCGCGGCGCACGTTCGCCAAAGAGTAAAGGGCAAAACAATGCCGGTTGTGTATGCGTGTATCGCCCCGCACAGCGGGCATCTGCTTTTGCCCGACGACGCCCCGACGCCTATTCCCGAGACGCGCGCCGCCATGCGGCTGATTGAAGCCGACATGCAGGCCGCCCAACCCGAAACCGTGGTCGTGCTGACCCCACACGGCGTGTATGTGCAGGGCCGCATGTCGCTGGGTATCGCCGCGTCGTGCCGGGGGGAGATGGGCGGCATTACGGTTTCCGTCCCCACCGACCTGGCCCTGGCAAGCACATGGGCCTACCGCGCCGCCGAGCAGGGCATTCCCATCGCTCCGCTGGCCGATGAAGATGCCGATGCCCCGTTCCCGCTGGACTGGGGCGTGGTCATCCCCTACGCCCTCAGCGCGTCGCGTATTTCCCCGCCGCCCGCGCTTGTGGTCGCCTGCCCTGCGCGCGAATTGTCCCGCGCGCAACTCGTGGATTGGGGCGAAACACTGGTGCAGGCCGCCGATGAAACCGGCACGCGCGTCGCCTTGATCGCCAGCGCGGACCAGGGACATGGCCACGCCGACGACGGCCCGTATGGCTTTACGCCTGTGTCCGCCCAATACGACCGCGATATGGCGGATGCCATACGCGCCGACGACCTCCCCCGCCTGCTGACCTGGCCCGAGGATTATGCCGAAGAGGCCCTCGCCGACTCGTACTGGCAGACTTTGGCGATTGTCGGCGCGCAAAAGCGCGTGCCGCTCAGAGGCCGCTTTTTGTCTTACGAAGTGGATCACTACTTCGGGCTGATTTGCGCGTCGTACACGCTTTAGTGCATGCCGGGGGTATGGAGCGTCTCGCGCCCGGCGTTAGGGAGTCCCTAACGCCAGGGACGCTTCTATCAGGGCTGGCGAGGGACGGCTAAGATATGCAGGGAGGGCATCCCCCAAACTATGTTCAATAAGATACCCAGTGTTCAGGACGTTTTCCCCAATTGGGTATACTAAAGACATGAGCACAATTGTCCACGATCCCGCATTTCAGGCAGGGCTTGAATTCAGCCTGCGCGGGGAGCATGCCGGGGCGATTGCCGCATTTGAAGCCGCCATTGCCCGCCATCCCGACGACCCCGAAGGGCCGTACCAACTCGGCCTTGCCTTCCAGCGCAGGGGCGAGGCCATCCTTCCCCCGACACTTCAAGAGAAAAACACCTCGGGAACCCTCACCGACCTAGCCGCGTCCGTGCTGGGCTTGGGGGTTGTCGCCGCGTCGCGCGCCCTGGGGCAGACCGAATGGATCGTCCAGTACCGCGAGGCATTTCGGCTGTCTATCCAGCACTTTGAGCGGGCCATTGCCATGCGCCCCGACGACCCGCGCCCCCACCACGCCCTTGCCCTCTCCCTGCGCTATTTGGGGCAGAATGAAGCCGCCGGCGATGCCGCGCGCCAGGCCGCCGCCCTGCGTCCCCACGAGGCCGAGTATGCCGAGCGCGCGCAGGCATTCTCGCCGGGCATTGTCCCCCGTGCAGGCAATAAAAAGCGCACCGACCCCGCAGGCCCGACCTGGGACGATGTCGTGCTGCCCGCCCGCACCAAGCGCGAACTCAAACAAATGCAGTTGCTTTTGGAAAAGCCCGATCTCTCCCGCGACCTGGGGATTGAGCCGCCGACCGGTCTGCTTTTGTACGGCCCGCCGGGCACGGGCAAGACCACAATTGCGCGCGTGCTGGCCCATGAATCTCACTGCCACTTTATCGCCACTTCCCCTGCCGAGATCAATTCCATGTGGCTGGGCGAGAGCGAGAAATCGGTGAAGCGCATCTTTGACGAAGCGCGCGCCAAAGCGCCCGCCATTGTCTTTTTGGACGAAATAGATGCCCTCCTGCCCGCGCGCTCGGGCGGCATCAATCAATACTCCGACAAAGTAGTCAACCAGTTTCTGCATGAAATGGACGGGTTAATCAAGAACAAGCGCATCTTCGTGATCGGGGCCACCAACCGTCGCGACATGCTGGACAGCGCCCTGCTCCGGGGCGGACGCCTGTCCCGCGAGATTGAAATCCCCCTGCCTGATCTGCCCTCCCGCCGTGCCCTCTTCGGCCTCGCCACCGCCACCGCCAAACTCGCCGATGATGTCGACCTGGACGCCCTTGCCGCCCTGACGGAGGGTTATAGTGGCGCGAACATCAAAGCCGCCGTCAACGAGGCAGGCCTGCAGGCGCTGATCCGTTTGTCCGAAGCACCCGAAGGTGTCCCCCGCGTCCTCACCCTGGCCGACTTTGACGAAGCCCTAACCAACTTCACGCCCCCCGCCGAAGACCCGCCGCAGTGGGGACGCATGTTCGGCGGCTGACTTTCCCTGTTGCTTACGCTGTGCAAACGCTTTGCAAAGGCGTACCAACGACGGAACGAACTGTTCCGTCGTTGGTACGCCTTTGCTGTGCCTTAAAGAAGCGATAGCAACGACTTTCGTGTCCCTCGCCCTCCCCTAAAGGGGAGGGCGAGGGACGCCTAAAATGCCCTTTGTCACGCCAACTCATAGCACTAAGAGTATACCAAAAACGCGCATATCGGGTATAATACAAATAGATGTTCGCGTGTGGAGACAAGCAAATGACAAACCGAGAACTGGCGGCGACATTGTTTAATATCGCGACGCTGCTCAAGGAGCGCGAGGACAACCCGTACCGCATCCGCGCCTACGAGAACGCCGCCCGCGCTTTGATGGGACGACGCGACGATGTGGCATCCACGCTCACGCAGCCGGGCCAAACACTGCGGCGGCGCAAAGGCGTTCTGGGCGACAAAGTGCAGGCGAAGCTGCGCCAACTCGCCGCCGAAGGCCGCATGCCGTTCTTTGATGACCTATGCGCCGACCTGCCCCCGCAGATCGCCGCGTTGATGCAGGTGCCGGGCATGGGGCCGAAGTCGGCACGCCAGGTCTATGAAAGACTGGGCGTCCGCACGCCCGACGAATTGCGCCGCGCGGCCCGCGACGGACGCCTCGCCTCCGTGTGGGGGTTTGGGGCGAAGCGTACCGCGCAAGTGGCGCAGTTGTCCTTGTTTGACGACATCAGCGCACCCAGCGAGAAACGCCGGGCGGCGTAGGAAGAGGCAGGGCTTTCCCCGCACAGAAACCAAACCCATGACTGAACACGAAGACGCAGAAGACACGAACCTCTTTGCCGCCATGCTGGAAGACGGCGACGACACCGATGAGAACGATGCTCGCGCATTGTGGCGCGAAGCGGTTGCGTCCGAGTATGCGCTGCCGCTTCCCCTGCCCGCCCTGGGTTTAACAGCCCGCCCGTACCAGACCGATGCGGTGGATGCCTGGGAAAAGCACGAGGGACGCGGCATGGTCGTGCTGCCGACAGGCGCGGGCAAAACCGTCGTTGCGCTGATGGCGATGGCGCGCATGCAGGCGCGCACCTTGGTGGTCGTGCCGACCATTGACCTGCTGCACCAATGGCACGGCGGCATCTGCGCCCGCTTTGGGCTGGACGAAGATGCCGTTGGCATGGTGGGCGGCGGCGTCCGGCGCGAACGCGCCATCACGGTCATTACCTACGACTCGGCGTCCATCGCGGCTGGAAAGATGACACAGTACGGGCTGCTGGTCTTTGATGAGGCGCATCACCTGCCTTCGGGATCGTACCGACGCATCGCCGAGTGCAGCCGCGCGCCCCTGCGCCTCGGCTTGTCGGCAACGCTGGAGCGCAGTGACGGGCGGCATGAAGACCTGATCAAACTCATTGGCCCCACGGTCTTTGAGCGTCAGCCCGCCGCGCTTGCCCGCGACAAGCACATCGCAGACTACAAAGTAGAGCGCGTCTACATAGACCTCACCGACGACGAGCAGGCGCGTTACGACCAACTCACGTCTGAGTATTCGTGGTACATGGCCGCCAACCGCACCAAGCTGATGCTCACGGGCTGCGCCAATCTCTTTGAGGGATTAATCCGGGCCTCCGGGCACGACCCCGCCGCGCGCCAGGCTTTGCGCGCCCACCGCGAGGCCCGCATGCTGGCGATGAACGCCGAGCGCAAAGTCAAAGCCGTGGAAGACCTCCTCGGCAAGCACAGCGCAGACAAGGTGCTGGTCTTTAGCGAGTGGAATGCACTCGTCAACGACATCGCGCGCAGGCTGGCTTTGCCCGCCATCACCTACCGCACGCACGCCGACGAGCGCCGGGCCATCCTGGACAGTTTCCGGGCTGGCGCGTACTCCAAGCTCGTCACAGGCCGCGTCTTAAATGAGGGGGTGGACGTGCCCGATGCCAATGTTGCAATTGTCGTGTCCGGCTCAAGCGCCGTCCGCGAGTACGTGCAGCGCCTGGGCCGCGTCCTGCGCCCCAAAGCGACCCAGGCACGCCTGTACGAAGTGATTTCCAGGGGCACCAGTGAAGTCAAAGCCTCACGCCGCCGTCGCCCCGTGGAAAAACCCGAGGTATAACGCCTGGAAAACAGGCATCGTACCCATGTTCCCACGTTTCAACATAGTTTCAGCGCCCATGTACTACCGATGCAACACCGGTGTACTACCGATAAGACGCCCATGCAGCACATGAGATGAACGAGTAGACAAATAGGCCCACTATTGTGTACCCCGCATATATCGCATATATGCCCCATCCATATCCCGCATTAAAATGCGGGCCTAGCATTACGAAACCCGCCTGCGCGGGTTAGGAGAAGATTGTCTTCAACCCACGCAGGTGGGTTTTGTAACGGTAGCACGGGGTTTCAACCCCGTGTGTACACCGTGCGTGTCACGCTAACACCGGGTGTCAACCTCGTATTGATGCCATATGCGCAAACGTTCGTGTCCGCTCTGACTCCTCTCCTTCTCGCCTTCCAGGTCTGCCAGTGCATGAGAAGGAGGCCGGGAGGGGGCGCTCCGGCTCCTTTTCAATCACAACAGAAAACAAAACACACATGGCATTCCGTACCACCGACTTCAAGAAAACAACCCGCAAATCCAAAGGCGACGCCCCCGCCTCCCTCTACCCGCACCAGATGCGGGACAAAAAGACACTGGCAAGGCTGGACATCGCCATTCGGTTGTTTGACCAAATGGTCGGCAAGCGCAAAGGAGACATGGATGCGGGCACGCTCGTGGACTTCTTCGGCGACCCACGCCTCGCGCGGGGCGTGGTGGCGTGTCTGGGGCAGTATTATCACTATCGCGCGCCGTCGTTTGCCGAAACCATCGGGCAGGACGCGGCCTCAAACCTGCTGCTCGCCGGGCTGTCCACGCCGATGGCGGTGCGGGCGCACACGTTTGTTTGGCTCAACAGCCACCATCACGGCTTCGTCACCGAAGGCTTGCGGGCCGCGCGCTACGGGGAGATTGCACAAGAGTTTGGCCTGACCGCCCACCACTGGGACGCGCTCATGCACCTGGATGCCGAGGAAAACCAGCTTTTGACATGTCCCGGCAGCGCCCCCTGCGCCGCCGATATTGCCGCGCTGTACAACTTTCACGCCCTGGACACCGCCCTGCGCCGCGCCGTTTCCGTCACGCTGACCGGCCTCAGCCTCACACCCGCGCAGGCGAGCGACATACGCAAAGCCGCCGAGCGTCTGGGAACCAAAGCCACGGTATCGGGCGGCGGCAGCCTGGTCACGCTTGTTCCAAGCCCCGCTGACGAGTCAGGCAAACGCCGCACAAGCCAGATGGCGCGGGCCGCCTTGCTGCTCATGCACGCCCACGCCACCCGCGCGACCGCCGGCCATGCCGATGCGATGCTGGGCACGCGCCGCTTTCGCGTTGCGCTCGCCACGGATGCCTTCCGCGCATTCGGCTGCTCCCTTGCAGCGACGCAGGCCACTCCCGCCGCGCGTCGTCTGGACATGGGCGACGCGCTGCACCGCGACCTGCTGAAATTACGCGCGCGGGGGCAGGCCGACGGCTGGCGCATCAAGCGTCTTCCCGACCCGCGCGTGTCCGCCCACGAAGTCCTGCTGCCCGACTTTGCGCTCACGCGGAGCAGCCGCAGCGTCCTGGTCGTGCTGGGCGAACGCGCCCCGCAGGACGGCGACGCTCCCACCATCAGCCTCCCCCTCACCCGCGCCGCGCCCGACGCCACCCAACTTCTCGCCCAGGCCGACACCGCCCTGAACAATCTGTTTACCCTGCCCGCCCCCACGCCGCCCCCCGTGCCGCAGGACGTGCGGACCCTCTGCGACCGCGCCGCCACGCAGGGCCTGGTGCGCGCCGCCGAAGCCCAGCGCGCCCTGCACCTCCTGGACGAAGAACCCCTGATTGCCTGGGTGCGCCAGGCCGCCGACCCGCGCGTCCGTTATATTCCCGGCCTGGGCCTCTGTGCCGAGGCGATGGTGTCTGCCATTCAGGAGAGTTAGGGAGAGTATATGCCCCATACGTATCCCGCATCACAAGACGCGGGCGGCATTACATATCCCGCATTAAAATGCGGGCCTAGCATTACGAAACCCACCTGCGTGGGTTAAGAAGGGATTGTCTTCAACCCGCGACGGCGGGTTTTGTAATGGTAGCACGGGGTTTCAACCCCGTGTGTCTACCGTGGGTGTCCCGTTGATATGGGGTTTCAACCCCGTGTGCGGCACCACGGCACCGGGGGTCAACCCCCTATTTTCCCCTGTGCCTGAACATTATATAGGACGCACTAAGGGAATTACTCCTACTTGCCAACCCCCAGCGGCTTACTTGCATTCCCCGCCCCCGGTGCGGCAAGCACCGGCTCCCCTGCCCCGGCAAAGCGCCGCGCCAGCACTTCATGCAAGCCGATACACGTCATCAGCCACGGAATCCCCCCCGCCCACCCCGCCAGCACATCGCTGGGATAATGCACCTGCACATACGGGCGCGAAATACCAATCGCCAATATCAACACAATGGTGACAGCGGCAACCACCGTCCGTTTGCCGTGCCCCTTGACAACATGCATCGCAAAATAGCCCAGCAGCCCATACACTACAACCGCAATAAGCGAGTGCCCGGACGGGAAAGAATAGCTCTTTTCAGGGATTAATTGGTGGTACAGCGTCGGGCGCGGACGGTGAAACTCCAGCTTCATCCCCTGAATAATAATCCCGGCCCCCACGACAGCAATCGGCAATGTCCAGGCCGCCCCCCGCACCTTGCGCCAGATCAAGCCCAAAATGACCCCCAAAACCGCAATCCCGACAATCGTGGGCGGCGACCCCAAAAACGCCAGTCCCCGCGCAATCGGCAGCAGCCACGGTTCCTGATGCACGTGCAGCCAGTGCAGCGTTGCCTGATCAAAATGGGTAACGTGCCGTTTTTTGTCCTCCACGCTGTCCCACAGCAATGCAAAAAGGCCCGATCCGGCAAGGCTGACCAGCATTCCCAGTATCAAGCGAACACTAATAATGCTCCCGGCCTGCGCGGCGGGTTTGGCGGATGTAGTCGTATGCATAACGGCGTATACCCCGCCGAGGGAGGTTCTGAAAACGGGGCACGTCGCCACCTCCCTCCTTGTGATGCGCACAGGTTCCCCCCGCAAGCATACATCCCGCATTGAAATGCGGGCCTAATTCTGCAAAACCCACCTGCGGCACTGGCAGACCCGGAGGGCGGCACTGGCAGACCCGGAGGGCGCGCGCTGAAGACAATCCCCTCTTAACCCGCGACCTTCCAGGCCTGCCAGTGCAGAGGCGGGTTTCGTAATGCTAGGCCCGCATTTCAATGCGGGGAACGTAACTTTGCGCCGCACGCCTTGACAGCCAGGCAAAGCGGGCCTATACTGTGTCATGGCCGCGCCCCCGGAACCAGTCACTGTCCCATCCTCGTCCCCGCCGTTGTCCCCGCCCGCCGACGCGCCGCCCGCAGCCAGGCCGCGCCGCACCCTCCGCGCCCCCATCACGCGCTGCCTGAACTGCGACGCCCCCGTCTCGGGCCACTACTGTTCCCACTGCGGCCAGGAGACCCACGACCAAAGCGTTGCTTTGGGCACATTGGCATCCGAGATGGCGAGCGAACTCGCGTCATTTGACTCCAAGCTCGTGCGCACCGTTCTGCCCCTGCTGCTGCGCCCCGGCTTTCTCACCAACGAATTCAATCTCGGGCGGCGCGTGCGCTATCTGTCCCCGCTCAAGATGTACCTGGTCATCAGCGCCCTGTTCTTCCTGGCGCTCTCGCGTTTGGCCCCTGTCCAGCACATGAACCTGGGGCACATCTCCGACCGTCCCGCGCAGACCAAGCTGCGTCAAGCCGCCTATCAAAGCGCCTCCGCCCAAATCAGCACGGAGATTACCCAGGCGAAAACCCCGCAAGACCGCGCCGCGCTGAAGCAGGCCCAGGCAAAGCTCGCCACGGCATTGGGGCAAGCGTCCCCCGCGTCCAAGCCCGCAAAGCCCCCAAACAGCCTGCATGTCACTCTCGGCCCAAGCGACATCGCCACCGACACCCTGCCCGCGACAGTCGCTTTGTACGATGCCCGCCAGGCCGCGCTGCCCCCACCTCGGCGCGACACCGGCATAAAACGCTTTTTAATCCGCCGCGTCATCAAGACCAATCAAAGCCCCCAGGAACTGGCACAGGGCTTTGTAGACGACTTGCCGCGCATGATGTTCGTGCTGCTGCCCGCCTTCGCCCTGCTGCTGCGCGTCACCTACTGGCGCACGAAGCGTCTGTATGTCTCCCACTTGATATTTGCGCTGCACACCCATGCGTTCGTGTTTTTGCTGCTGACAGCGGCGCTGCTGCTGCCCTCCGCCCTCCACGGCCCCGCGCTCGGGATTAGCGCTGCGCTGACCGCTGCGTATCTGCTGGCCGCCCTGAAAGTTGTGTACCGGCAGGCTTGGGGCCGCACGCTGCTGGCTTTCGGCTGGCTCGGCTTCAACTATCTCTTCTTGCTGACATCTGCCTTCCTGCTGACTTTGGGCGCGGCGTTCCTGCTTGCCTAACGCGTTCTCTCGGCGTTTCCAGCGCATACCAACGACGGAACGATTTCTTCCGTCGTTGGCACGCCGTGGGAACGCCCATGCACTGCCGGGGCACTGCCGAGCGAACAGGCTTTTTATGTGATATAATACACTGCGGCGCTTCTCACCTTTGTCCCTGCAAGCCGTGCAGTACCCGTCGCCACACCGAAAGACACTTGCCATGATGTTTCTTCTTAAAAGAGCCAGCCTCCTGCTTGCATTCCTCGCGGTTCTGCTGCTGCCGCTTGCGCAACGCACGGCGGCGGCAAGCGATGACGCCGTCACGTTCCTGTGCAACCCGACGCATAACGCCGTTTCCACAACCCCCAAGCTCGGCACGCCTTTGACAAAGCTCTGGTCAAAAGATTTGGGGGCGGATGTCTCGTATCCGCTGATCGCACAGGGGATGGTTTTCGTCACCACGAAGGGCGACACCACTCCCGCTGGCTACGGAACACGGCTGTACGCTTTGAACGCACAAACAGGCGCAGTGGTTTGGGGGCCGGTGAGCCTCGGCGGCACATACTACTTCGGAGCCTGCGCCTATGAAGCCGGAAAGCTGTTTGTGGTGAACTACAACGGGCTGCTGCGTTCTTTCAATGCCGCCACGGGCACGCCCGGATGGAGCTTACAGCTTCCAAACCAGTATTCCTTTACAGCTGCACCGACTGCCCTGAACGGCGTAGTCTATGTCGGCGGTGCGGGCAGTGGCGGAACCGTTTACGCTGTCAATGAAGCCAACGGTGCGGTTTTATGGATGCAGAGCGTGGAAAACGGCGACAGTTCCTCGCCCGTCGTCACCGACAACGGGGTTTATGTGTCTTACGCCGGGCCGCAGACCTACAAGTTTGACCTGAGCGGCAATTTGATTTGGCGCTATGACAGCGGAAGTGAGGGTGGCGGTGGGGCAACGGCTGTTTTCTACGACAGCCAGCTTTACGTGCGTGCCTTTAGTCAGTATAATGGCAGCTACGTGAATGGCTTTGCGCTCAGCAGTGACACCGGGGCCATTCTCAGTACGTTCGGGCAGGGCTACAACAACAATCAAAAGCCTCCGGCGTTTGACAGCGGCCTGGGCTTCTTTGCAGACTACAATGGCAACATTCAGGCTCAAGATGTTCAATCCAGGACAATTCTTTGGAACTTTGCCATTGGACAAGACGGCGTTGTCACTCCGCCGCTCATTGTCAACGGCAATGTGTACGTCGGCACAAGTGGCGGCAGATTGATTGCGCTCGACGAATCCACCGGCCAGACTGTTTGGAGCACCTATGTCGGGTCTGGGATTTCGGCTTATGGTTACGACGGTGGAAGCGCATCAACCCCCATTGCCCTGGCCGCAGGCGACAGCCTCCTTGTGGTTCCGGCAGGCAGTCTTGTCGTGGCATACGGCGTCTCTGGAACAGACGTTACTCCCGCAACGCTGACGCTCAGCTCCAGCCCCACCGACCCTTATACGCCTGTCACCGCAACGCTCACGCTGAGCGCCGCCGCGCCTACGGAAGGCACATTGGTCATGCTTGGCGTCAGCGACGCAACGCTTGCTTCAGTTCCCGCAAGCGTCACGGTTGCCGTCGGGCAGACAACAGCAACGTTTCCTGTCACAATCGCCGCAAACCTTCCGGCGGTCAACCACCACCTGACTGTCAGCGCCACTGCCGGTGGGATTACGCTCAGCGCGCCGCTTGAGGTCCAGCCAGCCTGGTGGAAGGCGGTTTCCATTGCCACCGGCCCGGACGAGCAGACGCGCGTGCTGTGGAACAGAAGCGACGGCGCCATCACTCTCTGGACGCTCGGCGCCGACAACTCGCCTACGGCCTATTCCAGCATCTTCGGCCCCTACCCCGGCTGGACGGCCAAAGCTATCAGCGTCGGCCCAGACAACAACACCCATGTTCTGTGGACCAATACCGACGGACGCATGACCTTGTGGACACTGGACGCCAACAACCAGCTTACCGGCAGTTTCCCCGTGTTCGGGCCGTATGCAGGCTGGACAGCCGTGGGGATTGCCACCGGCGCCAACGGCGATACACATATTTTGTGGGACAACGCCGATGGACGGATGACCCCCTGGACTCTGGACGCCCATGACCAGCTTACCGGCAGCTTCCCCATCTACGGGCCGTTTGATGGCTGGAAGGCCACCAGCATCAGCGCAGGCCCCGACAACAACACGCACATTCTGTGGAACAACGCCGACGGACGCATGACGCCCTGGATGCTGGACGCCACAAATCAGCTTACCGGAAACACCCCTGTTTATGGCCCCTATGCAGGCTGGACAGCCACAAGCATCGCCACCGACCTGAGCAGCAGCACCCACGTGCTGTGGCACAACAGCGACGGACGAATGACCCCGTGGACACTGGACAGCACCAACACGCTGACGGGCAGCTTTCCGGTATATGGTTCCTATGGAGGCTGGTCAGCCATCGGCATCAGTGCCGGTGGGAGCGGCAGCACGCACATTTTGTGGGATAACATCAACGGGCAGATGACTCCGTGGACACTGGATGCCAATAATCAGCAAACGGGCAGTTTCCCCATCTTCGGGCCGTATTGACCGGTGTGCAGGCGAGACCGACAGGCATCGTATAAAACACCGGACGGCTTCACGCAGAATGCGACCAGGCGGGAACGCACTTGCCCCCCGCCGTGTTCTTTAGGTATAATGTCAAGCTGGCTGAACCAGCGACAGTGGAGGAGAACCCTAGTTATGCAGACCGGCATTCATCCCGAGTACAAAGAAACAACCGTCACGTGCGCGTGCGGCAGTGAGTTCACGACGCGCTCTACGGCAGAGAATATCCACACGGAAATCTGTTCGCAGTGCCACCCGTTCTTCACGGGCAAGCAGAAGCTGCTCGACAGCGCGGGCCGCGTGGACAAGTTCCTGTCCAAGTACGGCATGAAGAAATAGCACGCTTCGGAGCAGCACGGGCGCAGATGGGTTTGGCACAGGGCCAAACTTGTCTGCGCCCTGCCTTTGCATTGGGGCATCGGCAGAACGCAGGAAGGGCAGGCACATGGACGAGCGCGCGCAATATGGCGGCCAGGCTGTGGTGGAAGGCGTGATGATGCGCAGTCCGCGCTTTTTCACGGTCGCCTGCCGCCGCCTGTCCGACGGCGAGATTGTCACCCAGCGCGAGGCCGTGGAGCAATCCCTGCGGCGCGTGCTGTGGCTGAACAAGCCGTTTCTGCGCGGGACATTGGCATTGATAGACGCGATGGCGCTGGGCATGAAAGCCTTGACTTATGCCGCCAATGTGCAGGCCGCCGACGGGCAGGTCGCGGGAGCTGGCGAGGCGCCCGCCGCGGGAGCGCTGGACCTGGCTTTGGGCGAAGGCGCGCCGCAGCCGTTGTCGGCTACGCCCCAAGCCGGGCAAAGCCGCGCCATCAACGGCATCGCTATTGGGGCCACGACCGTGGTGGCCCTGCTGCTGGGCTTTGGGCTGTTCTGGACACTGCCCGCCCTGATTACAGACAAAGTGCTGCAAACCCACAATCGTTTGGGCGCGAACGTGTTTGAAGGCGGCATCCGGCTCGCCATCTTCTTTGCGTATATCGGGCTGATCTCGCGCCTAGCGCATGTGCAGCGCGTGTTCCAGTATCATGGCGCGGAGCATAAAGCAATCAACACGTTGGAAGCCGGGCACGCCCTGACCGTGGGCAATGCGCGCGCGGCGAGCCGCATCCACCCGCGCTGCGGCACGAACTTTATCTTCATTGTGCTGGTGACCGCCATTGTCGTGTTTAGTATTATCCCGCGCCATGCGCTGAGCGAGGGGATCGGGCCAATTTTAGAAACCATCGGCCTGCGCCTGCTGCTGCTGCCGGTCGTGGCGGGCATCGCCTTTGAGATATTAAAGTGGGCGGGTGCGAACCGCGATAAGCGCTGGGCGCAGGCGCTGATTGCGCCGGGCCTGTGGACACAGTACCTGACCACGCGCGTGCCCGACGACAGCCAGATTGAGGTGGCTTTGGTCGCCCTGCGCAGCGTGTGGGACAAAGAACACGAGATGCCCGCCCCCGCCGCGCCGGAGAACACGGAACCGTCGGCGTCTGTGGCGTAGGAACGCACGAGAAGCGTTCACAATAGGAACAAGAGCATGTTTGAAAAACTGGCCGAAGTGGAGGCTCTGTACGAAGAGCTGGAGCGCCGCATGTCCGACCCCGAACTGGTGCAGGACATGGGCGAATACCGGCGGGTGCATAAGCAGTACAGCGATCTGACCGAGATCGTGAAAGCGTATCGCGCCCACAAAGACACCCTGAAACAGTTGGAAGAAACCGAGCTGATGCTGCGCGGCAAGCTCGATGACGACCTGCGCGAGCTGGCTCAATTGGAGTTTGATGAGTTGAAAGAGCGGCGCATGGCCCAGGAAGAAATCCTCAAGGTCATGCTGCTGCCCAAAGACCCCAACGACGACAAAGACGTCATTATTGAGATACGCGCGGCGGCGGGCGGGGAGGAAGCGGCGTTGTTTGCCGGGGAGCTGCTGCGGATGTACCTGCGCTACGCCGAAAAGCGCGGCTGGAAGTACGACCTGCTCAACTCCAACGAAACCGGCATCGGCGGCTACAAAGAGGCCGTAGTAGAGATTCATGGGCAGGGGGCGTACTCGGCCCTCAAGTTTGAAGGCGGCGTGCATCGCGTGCAACGCGTGCCGGTCACCGAAGCCAGCGGACGCTTGCAGACCAGCACAGCCACGGTGATCGTCATGCCGGAAGCCGAAGACGTGGAGATTACGATCCCCGACAAAGACATCAAGCGCGAGCATACGCTCTCGCAGGGCGCGGGCGGGCAGAACGTGCAGAAGAACGAAACCGCCGTGCGCCTGACCCACCTGCCGACGGGCCTTGTGGTGACCTGCCAGGATCAGCGCTCCCAATTGCAGAACTACGAAAAGGCCATCCGCGTCCTCAAAGCGCGCCTGCTGGACGTAGAAATCCAGAAGCAGGAAGAAGCTTTGGGCACATCGCGCAAGAGCATGGTCGGCTCCGGCGGGCGCGAAGAAAAGATACGCACGTATAACTTCCCGCAGGATCGCATGACGGATCACCGTATCGGCATGACGATCCACAACCTGCCCACGATCATGTCCGGCGAGTTCCAGTCTGTCATCGACGCGCTGGTGAGCGCAGACCAGGCCGAGAAGCTCAAGCACGAAAACGCAGTCTAGGCGCAGCGCGCGTGCAGCGTTCGGCACAAGAACCAACGCAAAAAGGCCGGGACAGGACAGTCCCGGCCTTTTTATGTCACACTTCTTTTATGATGACACCGAGGCGGCTATGACGGCAGGAGAGGCATTGGCGCAGGCGCAGTTGATTTTAACAGCCGCTTCCATCGACACGCCCCGTCTGGATGCGCAGCTTTTGCTGGCGTGGACATTGAAAGCGCGGCGCGAAGACCTGGCGCGCGCCCCGGAGCGCGCGCTTTCCCCCCGCGAGACTTTGATATTCAACAAAGCCGTCAGTCTGCGCGCGCTGCGCCGTCCTTTGCCCTATATCACCGGCGAGCAGTGGTTTTATGGGCGTGCGTTCAAGATCAATCGCGCGGTGCTGATCCCTCGCCCCGAAACCGAGATTTTGGTGGAAGCGGCCCTGGTGCTGCTTGCCGAGACGCCATCTCCCCAGATCGCCGACATCGGCACCGGCAGCGGGTGCATTGCCGTGACCCTGGCCTGCGAGCGGCTTGAGGCGACAGTCTCCGCAGTGGACTTGTCGGGAGATGCGCTCAAGACGGCGCGCAAGAACGTAACGCGGCACACTGTACAAGAGCGCGTGTCTTTGCTTCAAGGGGATTTACTCGCGCCGCTGCCGTTTCTTCTCTCTTATGACGCTGTTGTTTCCAATCCTCCCTATGTGACCGAAGACGAACTTATGGACTTGCAGCCGGAAGTGCGCGACTATGAGCCGCCGCTGGCATTGAGCGGGCTGCCCGGCGCGACCGGCCCGGACGGGGATGCCTTGCACCGGCGGATATTGGAAGACGCGCGGGCGTATCTCGCGCCCGGCGGGTGGGTGCTGCTGGAGGTCGGGCAGGGGCAGGCGGAGCGCGTGGCCGACTTTGCCCGTGCGCTTGGGTACAATTCCTGTGATGTGCTTCCAGACCTTGCGGGAATTGGGCGCGTGGTGCAGGCGCGTGGGCGGCAGCTTTGAGCGCCAGGCTTTGTGCGTCGTTCTGCCCGCCGCTGTTTTGCTTGCCGTGCCGGGCTGCTCGGCCAAAGACCCGCTGACAGCGACGCCTTCCTACCATGTCGGGGTCAAGACCAACTCTTCGTCTGTCAACTCATGGGAGATGAACCGGGAGCCGCTTTACACCCAGCCGGGCGTGAGCAGCGGGCGGCCTGTCACGCTCAAGGCCATTCCCTCGCAGCGCGGCTTTGAGCCGAATGACCCTCTGGCCGAAGATGTCTACGCCGCTTTGCAGGCGGACGCATCGCTGCCTACCCGCTACCTGACTGCCAGCGCCAAAGACGGCGTCGTTATCCTTTCGGGCACGCTGCCGTCGGCTGCCCTCAAACTCAAAGCGGAAACTCTCGCGCGGGGCGTGCCGGGCGTGCGCGTCCTGCGCAGCCGCTTGACTGTCACGCCACCCTCTGCGAACATGCCATGACCCAAGTTTTAACCATCAATCCCCTTGCTCCCGAAGCCGCTGTTGTCCAGACTGCCGCCGATGTGCTGCGTCAAGGCGGCCTGGTCGCCTACCCCACCGAGACGGTGTACGGCCTGGCGGCCAGCGCGTTTTTGGTGGACAGCGTGGCGCGCGTGTTTGAAGCAAAGCAGCGCCCGTTCCACCAGGCCCTGCCGGTGCAGATTGCCGACACCCGAGACATCGGCACATTGGCCCGCGATATTCCTCCCGAAGCGCAAAGCCTGATTGACGCATTCTTCCCCGGCCCGCTGACATTGGTCTTGGAGCGCCTGCCCTCGGTTTCCCTGCTTGTCACCGGCGGCAGCGACACTCTGGGCCTGCGCATGCCCGACCATGCCGTCCCGCTGGCGGTCATGCGGGCCGTTGGCGCTCCGCTTGTCTGCCCCTCGGCGAACCTCACCGGACGGCGCTCGCCTATGTCCGCCGCCGATGTTTTGGAAGATTTGGACGGCCTGATAGACCTCGTGCTGGACGGCGGCCCAACCCAGGACCGTGTCGCCAGCACGGTGCTGGATGTGTCTGTTCGTCCTGCGCGCCTGCTCCGCGAGGGCAAGATCACCCGCGCCGCGCTGGAAGCCTTTCTGCCCATCGCGCCTTAATGTCGTTTTAATCTTCCCTTTATGCTGCGTTAATCTGTGTCGGGTAATCTTCCTCTTCAGGAGGGTATGCCCATGTCCCCAGGCCGCCGCGCGTTTACCTTGATTGAACTGCTGGTCGTGATCGCCATTGTCTCCATTTTGGCGGCCATTTTGTTCCCTGTGTTCGCTCAGGTGCGGGAAAAGGCGCGTGCCGCTGCCTGCCTGTCCAACATGAGGCAGCTCGGCACGTCGGTGCAGATGTATGTCACGGATTACGATGAACGGCTGTACGTGCGGGCGTCCGGGTCCGGCGCAAACCGCGCAAACGCAATGGGAACCGGCAATGCGCTCAAATGGTGGAACCTCTTGATGCCCTATGCCAAAAGCGCGAACGTGTTTGCCTGCCCCAGCGACCCCAAACCCACGCTCAGCGCGGACGCTTCGGGCAGCCTGACTATTCCGCGCTCGTTTATGGCCTGCGCGTCCGCGGAGTCGCTGACATTGGCCCAGCTTGACGACCCCGCTGAAACGATGGTGCTGACGGAGAAATGGGACGACACCCTCACGAGCGACAGCTGGATTGAGCCGTTCAACGGCGACTTTACCCCCGACCACCAAACCCCAGGGCACTCGCACCAAGCCGCGAACCGGCACCAGGGCGGCATGAACTGCGCGTTCTTTGACGGCCACGCTAAGTGGTATCGCTCGGACACCATCGCCGCCAGCAAAGACCTGAGCGGGTGCAATTTGATCCATCGTTACCCTCTGCCGAGCGCGGGCATGTGCGACACCAGCAATGCGGGCTGCACAAACACCGGCAGCGGCGGCTATCCTAATCTTTGCAGCACGCTTCAGCCTTACCCATCCAATTAGGGACGCCCTTCATAAGCCCTGCGTCTTGAGCGAAGACGCGGGGCTTTTTGCCGCCTTTTGTGCCGGGCTAGGCATCGGCAGGAACGGCCCTCGCGTACAAAAGGCACCCTGGCTTTGCTTGGGAATACCTCTCTCCCCGCTGCTGCACTGGCAGACCCGGAGGGCGCTGGGGTCCCCCCTCAAGGGAGGATTTGGAACCTCCCTCCTTCAGGGGGGAACCTGCACGCAGTGCAAGGAGGGGGGTACTCTTCACCCGCGAAGCAAGGGGAGGGCTTCTTTGCGCGTTACAAACCCATTGCTTACGCTTCCCTTAGGCGTTTCTTCGGCTTACCAACGACGGAAGAAACTGTTCCGTCGTTGGTATGCCTATGGAAAGCCGAGACTGCGCCTAAACTTTCCCGGCACGACGCCGTTTGAGCGGGACACAAAACAGCCCCCACGCGTGTGCAAAGACACGGGCGGGGGCTGCACAGATCGCAGTCAAAGCGGGCGAAACAACGCGCGGCTTAGTCGTCGCTGCCTGCGGAGGGGCGCTTGTGGGCACTCGCGGCGGGGCCGATGCCCCAAAGCCGGGCGACCAATGGGCTGTGGCGCGGGGCGGGCGCTTTGCTGTTCATGCCTTTGACGCTCTTCCAGATGACCTGGTTGAGCAGGGCGGGAGGCGCGGCATCCGCGTGGGTGAAGTCCATTTTCTGCGAAAGGCGGGCGAGGTGATAGGCCATGCTGCCGCGTACGAGCATCTTTGTTGACGGGTTTTTCTCAGTAATGATGCTCGCGTCGGGCAGGACGGCGGTGTAGGGCAGGCCGTTGCTGGGGATGGTATCAAAGTCCAGGATGGCGTTTGCGGTGGCGTCATACTGGCTCATCGGCGGGAGGCCCATGAGCTGCTCCATTGTTTTGAGCACGCTGTCGGTGTTGTAGAATGTGTGGTCCACCGAGTTCTGCTTGATGTAGGGACTGATGACGTAGCACGTTGACCGGTGGGCATCCACATGGTCCTGACCGTCCTGGGCATCGTCTTCAATCACGAAGATAGCCGTGTGCTGCCAGAGGGGGCTGCGGCTAATCAGGTCTACGAATTGGGCGACCCCGTAGTCGTTGTCCGCGACATGGGCGCGGGGAGAGGGGGCGCCCGGCGATGCCCCTTCGGTGTGATCGCTCATAAAGCGTACGGTCATGAAATTGGGAATGCTTGCGCCTGTCGGGTCGGCTTTGAGCATTTCGGTGAACTCGCGCTTGAACTCCATGAAGCGGCTGGAGGGCGCATTCGCCGCAGACACGGGGTTGGGGTCGTTGGTGTAGCGCGGGGTCTTGTAGGGCGCGCCGTCGAGGGCGGGGGCGTCGCTGTCGGCATAGTTTAGGTCAAACTCGCGGAAGTTGTAGTCGCTGCGCCCCATCTTGCTGAAGTCGGGCGCGGCAGTGGCGCCGGAAGTCGGGATATACCCGGCAGGCAGCAGACCGGTAGAGGCGGGGAAGTTGTCGGGCACGAGGCCGTTGCCCTTGAAAGTCAGGGCATAGTAAAAGCCGTAGTTGCGGTAAGAAAGGCCGGCCTGCTCGGCATTGTCCCAGATATGGCCGCCGGGCGCTTCGGCGACATCCGGGATGGCGGGCGCCCCCTTGGTGAATAGGCCGGAAAACGGCACGCCGTAAGGGTCGGTGGCCGGAAAGCCGCCCGTGGGATAGAAGTTGTTGCTGCCTTCAAAGTCGTAGTTCCGGCCTCGGCCGCTGTAGTTATAGGGCAGGTTTTTAATCACGTATTCGTTGGCAATACCCTGGGTGCTCCACGGCCAGCCGTCGCCGGAGGCTTCGGCGCAGTCGTAGAAGTTGTCCAGCAGGACAAAGCGCGAGGCGAGGGCATGGAAGTTTGGGGTGACGGTTTGCCCAAACAAAGTCAGGGACGGGTCGCCGTTGCCCTGGGGCAGATCGCCGAGCACCTGGTCGTAAGTGCGGTTTTCCTTGACAATATAGATGACATGGGTGATTTTGCCCGCGCCGAGGCCGATGCTTGCGAGCGGATTGTCCGGCGCGCTGGTGGTGTCGGTGATGCTGTTGTTCGCCAGCACCTGCTGCGTTTGGGCGCGCAGGACAGTCGGGGTCGGCACGGGCAGGGTCGCGACTGTCCCCTCAATGATGTTGAGGCCGTAGGTGCCGAATGACCCGTTTGGTCCCTGCGCGAACTTGTTCGGGTTGCGGGTTTTGACGCCTTTGGCATTGGCGACCAGGAGCTTTTTGCCGGGCGCAATCGCTACGGCGGTCGGGTACCAGCCTGTGGGAATATAGCCTTTGACGGCAAGCGTT
>JAABUL010002045.1_pt1 | contig 35229 bp, 31 predicted proteins | sample 5559151 | NCBI WGS metagenome assembly JAABUL01 (sample SAMN10711876, study PRJNA513368) | rock metagenome | isolation source: Antarctica rocks | place: Antarctica: Victoria Land, Pudding Butte sud | reverse complement strand
ATAAGCAGACCCCTCACCCCAATCATCTGAGATTTGTCATTGCTTCCGAGGAATGCACTACGCGGAGCCTCCCAGATGACAACATACCCGCGTCATCTTCGGAGAACATCGTTGAAAGGCACCCTTTCTCTTGCGCCTTTCAGGCTCTACACTCCACACCTATCCTATATGGCACTGATCAAGCATTGTAACTGCACAGCAGCGTATACATCCGCCTTCGAAGGTTTGTTCGATGCTGATTATTATATTCTTCGCAGACTCGCAACTCTCCGATCATTGTCGGAGATCGCTACGAGCTCGCGGAGGCTGTGGCGGCAACCTACGGTGGCGAGCTTCACGGTGGCCTACTGGCCAAGCCAGCATACGGCGTCACTCAGTTGCCTATGTCAGGCTACGAGAAGTCTCCAATTGCCGACTTGAATGGTAATGACTCTCATCGTTGTGTGACTATAATGGGCTGTCATCACGCCTTACACATCTGTTCATGGGATCACAAGGTAGCGCGATCAGGCTGACACCAGCCTTGCAGATTTCGACGCCAGAAAACAGTCACAGAGCTTCAGTAGCCTCAGCGACTACAATGCGAGCCGTGTCCCGCAGGAGCCGATGTACCTGCAGTACGCTCTACCTGGGCAAGCTGGTTCCCAATTACAGCCCACTTCAATGGCGTATGACCTACACGCAGGTCAAATGACCGCTTACGGCTCTAGCTCCGACTTCCAGCCGCGTGCAGCATATACCACGACGGATTCGACATACAATGATTACGAGTCCCGCAAGATCCCTGAAATCTCCACCACATATGAGCCACAGACAGGTACCAATGGATCTCGGATCTACGTGTATCTCGATTCAACCAGCGATCTGCTCGATCCCTCGCCCCTGATTGTGAGCTTGATGTTTGCGAAACGCCGAATTCCAGCTTCACTCACGCCTCTCAAGGCTCAAGCGCACGACGACTATTTCAAGTATGTGGTTAAAGGTAACGCCCCAATGTTCTCAGAAACTGAGTCATCGAACCCACTTGTCCTTTTACGGCTTCAATTCCAAGAAGCCACTGGGCTCGATGCAGGATTAGCCGACATTGGACTCTGGCGTTATGAGGATGAAAGACAACTAGAGCTACGATCTTCGCCAGAAATCACACGCAAGAGGAAAAACATACTGGACCCACAAGAAGCATCAACATCAGCGAAGAGAGTCTCACCTACAGAGACCCAGATCGCGGCGTCTGATGATGGTTCATACTCGTACGCTTCGAATCCCACCTTGACTTACCCACGCGCGTTGCACTCCATCGATCTGAGCTCTATGCAGCGAAAGCTCACACCATATGGAAGATCACAGAATCTGCAAGATGACTCGACAAACATGGGCGTTCACAGTTTTTCTGGTGATTTCAAAGTCTCACAATCGCTCATGAAACCTCCCATGACACAAACACCGAGCTATAATCCTTCATACTTGACCTTATACCCATCTGGCAGGAGTCCCAGGCCGAATCCAACACCATGCTTTCAGATGTCGTCTTCTGTATCCCCAAATCCCGCAAATCCTCCTCTTGTACGGGCATCGACTCTACAGCAACAGTCTAGCTCCATCTCGACGCCGGCCGCCTCTTCCAATGATGGGATCTTCAACCCGTACGCGATGTATCCCGATAGAGCCATCATTAAGATACGCGGAGGAGACCTGGACTCAATGCAAGACAGCTGGACTGCCGATGAACGGGCGGCAAAACGAAGACTTGTTCGTTTCCAAGGGGAGCAGGACGGAAGTACCATCAACACCTACTTCAAGGCCGTCAAGCCAGAAGATCGGCCTTCTTCCCATGAGACAAGAGAGCGCCGCGTTAGCTGCATCTACTGGGAGGAGCGTGACAGTTATTTTGTCACCAGCGTTGATACCATAGCCCTGCTTGAAACATTGGTGGGTGCTCGTTTCACTGTGGAGGAAAAGAATCGCATCCGTCGCAATCTCGAGACTCACCACCCGTTGACTGTCTCCAAGGCAAAACCAGACACCGAGAGCTTCTTCAAGGTCATTATGGGATTACCGAATCCGAAGCCTCGCAACATCGAAAAGGACGTGAAGGTGTTCCCGTGGCCGGTACTGGGACAAGCTCTGACAAAGGTCATCAGCAAATATGTGAGTTGCTTCGCAAATCGTGCTCTACTGGTAGCTGATTTGCAACAGTCGGCAAGTCCAGCATCCACTGTCGGGCCGCTTCCCACATCTCGTCCCTTGAAATATAGCGGAGCGCGCTCCGACACAAGTTCGGATCGATATACTCATCTCTCATCACGATCGTCCACAGGCTCCAGCACATACGTGTCAACCTTGAGCTCGTCCACCCTCTCGCCACCCACCCCAACCCATGGCCTACCCACACAATATTCAGAAGTCTCGCCACTTTCCATGTCCGTCCCTGGCCTATCACAGTCCTACACCGTTCCGGGATTGGCAAGCCAGTACTCGCATGATGACGGAAGGTCTTCGATTGACAACAAGTTCACAGGGCAGACTTCTTTATCGGACCTCTCACCTGCATATTCTGGATACACAACGTCCGCCGCTGGCAGACGCAGATCTAGTGAGGCAAAAGCTGAAGCGTACGGTACTACGCATTACCCCACCAGACCTCGTGCCAATACCTCGTTCCCGGCTTTGTACCAGGCAGCCCAAGACCCATCATCAGACTATTCGCTCTCACAAATGCCGAGCGCCGTTCACGCAGGTCGTGACTCCTTGGATATAACCGCATTCCTCCGCAGCGAATTTGGGTCGTTCGGCGATACACAGGGGACGCAGTACAGACTACCCAGCAGGCAAAATTCACAGGCTTCGCAATACCCACAAGCCAATACGGAGACGTCAGCGTCGCAATGGACCATTCAGTAAGGCACCAGATGACACCCGGCGCTCGTCACTGCATCAGTCTTATATCATACTCGCCAGAGGTGGCCAGCTCTGATGGTGTGCAGCCACATCAGATGAGACGATCATGCGCCAACCTTGTCATTTCGCGCTAACTGCATTCGACCCACACCGATTTTAATCTACATGAACTTCCTTGAGAACAACTTAATACATAATTGTGTGACGACGACTATGCTTCTCTGCTATCGCAAAAATACCCAATTTGCTAATTTGATGTTTAGCTTGTTGCATTAGCGATGGGTGTTTCGGGAGCACAAGATCGCTCGGTGATTCTGTTAGCCTGCGTGGCTGTGAGGCTTGGCATTGGTAGACTGGGGTCCAGATGGGGGATACCTGGGGGCGAAATATATACCTATTTTAGCATCTACATGGGCAATTACGCTTTCTTTGTATGCTTCTTGCTTGTTTCATCGGCTGGCCTACGTATGTGAGACGGCTTTTGCTTCCATTGCGGAATGTTCTCCACGACGGATTGAGTGAGGCCTGTGTGCTTGTGACGATCATGGGCAGGCATGCAGACGCGGCTTCGGTGTCGATCACTGCTGATGCCTGCCGTCTATTAACAAGGATCAAGATGGAACTAGTATCAAGCTTGGGATGGCTCGACAGGATCTCGGTGGGTCGCAATTCTCATACGTCTTCATTGTGGCTATGCTGACACTTGCATAATTTCGGGAATTCTGCATAGTCCTGGCATGTCGGACATATCGGCAGGGAACGTACTGCCAGCTGCGAGCTGCCAGCACTTCAACGCTAGGCTGAGAGGCCAGGACACAAGAAAATGCCTTAGTAGTGCATTAGGAAGATGGCGATGAAGTGAAAATAAAGAAGGTGAGTCTTGCCCTCCAACAGTCATGATTTGCGTCCTAACATATGTTGTAGATATTTTGCTAATTCTAGTGGTCGTTTTCGGGTTTAATATTCCATATGGAATCCATTCCCACTCTCAAGGCTTCGATCATACAACAGTATGCTCCAGCATCAGAGCCTCATTCTACACCAAGATTTCGCATGCGTCCAATATCACAAAGCTAGCCCAACCTTATCATGCCAACACTGTACCTCAGTCGTACGTTCCCGCCCCATACCTACTACCGCAACACGCCAACGCAACCATTGATATCGACGCCAGCTCCTCCCATACACCCAACCAAAGCTTCACAACACTCAATTAATATCCCATCGCCCTCAAAAACCTCTTATTTGCCAACCTCTGCCACCTCTGCCCACTCGTCTCCCTCCTTCCCAACCTCCCGAAGAAAAATCTCCGTCGCCCCCTCGTCTCCATCGCCCGCTCTTCATGATCGCTCCCATTACTCCCCTCCCGATGCCTCACACACTCTTCCCGCACAGGCCTCTCACCATCGACGCCATGACGACTAGAACACCCACCACCATCACGCCCATCACCTCGCGCATCCCGCCGGGGGATCTCCACGCGCTGGTACGGAGGAGGTGGAGATCGTTCCCTACCACCCTCTTCTCCCACCTCTTCTCCACCCTCCCCCTCCCACTCCTCCCACTCCTCTGGCAGCGGCGGTGTCCGAGGCGGAACGTAAACCTCAAGCCTCCTCCCCCTCTCATCATGCACCCATCTCTCTTCTCTGTCGCGCGTTGTTGCATTGCTGGGATTACCCCAGTATCGTGATGCGAAGTCTTCGTTTTCGGCTTGCAGGTTGCGGGAGAGGCGCTCGGCGGCGCGTTGGGTGTGGAATTGTTGGATTAGTTGTTGATTTTGCCTTCGTTGGCGGGAGGTTTTGCGGCGGGAAGGGCTGGGGGAGAACATTTTTGTGGGGGGTTGGGGGGGTGGTGGGAGGGGTGGTGGTTGGGAGGTTGGTTGGGGAAGGAAAAAGGAAGGGGGTTTTTGTGCTGCGGGGATTGGTGTTGTGAGAGGTTTTGTGGCCGTGTTGGCAGGTTGTGGTGATGATGCTCGAGTGTCAAGTTAAAGATAAGTTGCTCATCTCTTTGTTGAAAAGGTCCCTGCTGTTATTGAAGTCGATCTATAAGTCCAAAAGAACAGTGTCAGGCAAATTCTGTCGAATACACAGGTATTAACGTCTCGAGTAACACCGTTTTCTGGACGACAGAGCGAGAACACAGACGATAGGATGTTGATGGCACCAGTTGAAGAAGTCCTGGGATGGCAGAATGAGAGATAACCTGGAACATATCGGAGGGCGTTGTTACAGACGGCTCCTTGCCTCATCGACTCCAATTTTGTTGGTCGCCTCGTTGCTTGATGATATGTGGCGCCGGTGAGACGACTTTTGAGGCGAAAGACATCGAGAATTGTTGTCGGCAGGGTATATGCTGGTATTTGCTTCTTTTGCTATCAAGACAGTCACACAAGATTAGAAGACAGCATGCATCATTGATGTAGGGCTTGGGCCGCAAAGTGGTGGCCGCGAGAATACAATAAGATCTGGTCTCTGAAGGGAGAATTAATGGGTTGACATAAACCAATTAGTTTATCGGCACATACCTGTCGGAGGCCTTCCACATCACGATCCCTGACGTTCATCTGCGTTGTAAACCATATCGTCATTGTACCTTGGATCTTGGATTTCGGCATATCGACGTGTCGAATGAAGAGCCCATCCCACCGCCCCTTTTGAACTGCATTGTACGTGCGTACCGGCACTGCCTCTCTAAGACGGGCCATTTTCAGCAACCGGCCACATTAGCAGATCTCTCGGTGTAACCTCCCAAATCAGAAGAACATCGCTACCGATTCCCCAGTCCTTGCTTGATCCTAGATGGTTGCCAAAACCAACAACGACCACGAGGAGCCGCCATAGACGATAATGAAAGCAACTGTGCGAATTGAGACTCGAACAAATACTCGAGCCGCTGGGAATAGCAGATTAAGTGAGAAAGAAGTCTACGAATAGAGACCGCCTGGACGAGCAACGAGACATCGGAAAGACTAGCGAGGTCAAAAGAAAGTAGGAAGGAAGAGAGAAAGATGAATAAAGTGGGAAGAAAAGTAGACGAGGCAGAAAAGGAACGCAGGCTGAATACTTGGATCCGAGAGGCTGTTACACATGGAGATGGAGATGAAGCTAGCATCAGAAAATCGCATAAGGGCAAGCGTCAGATATCGGTGTCAACAAGACCTTCAGATGCCAGTCCTCACATACCAGTAACCATCACGAAGCGAGATACAACCGAAAAGAGACATACACACCATCATCACCATCGAGAAGAGGCTTCATCGAAACCATCCAGTCTCAATCCTCACACACAAGACACCCAGCCGAAACGACGCCCAGAGATAAAGCCCAATAGGCCTCCATTCCAAAACGACGGGCCAACATCACCTCAACCACCCAACCCTAGCACCCTCGCCCAAACCGCCTACAACCACTCCTTTCCCAACGGCCACCTCACAATCCCAACCCCAACCTCAAACCTCCACTGCGGCCTCGTAGCCACCACCCTGACAATGCTTGCCATGCACCCCCCACCCCACCCCACCACCGCCTCCCTCCTCTCCGTCTTCCACTCCCCCCTATACGCTTCGCACGCCGCCGGCTTCGGCCTCAGCAACGAAAACAATTTCCACGTCGACCAGATCGGGCTTGTGCTTTTCCTCTGGGGAAGGGAAAGGGGGTTGGATTTGCAGGTGGGGTTTGTGGATGAGGGGGGGGTGCCGAGGTTGGTGCCGCAGCCGGAGGGGAGGGGGAGGGTTGTGGTTTGGATTTTTCATAAGGAGGGGGTGGAAGGGGGGGTGGGGCATTTTGAGGGGATGAGGCCGAGGGGGGTGGGGAGGGTGGGGGAGGGGGAGGGGGGGAGGGTGAGGGAGTTGGGAAGGGGTGTTCAGCGGAGAGGGTGGGTTAAGCGGTTGGATGGTAGATTGTCGGCGATGGCGGAGAGTCTGTTTGGGGTTTTGGATGGGAGTTCTGGGAGCGACTCGGATAGTAGCGGATAGGTGAACACGTGTGTAAGTTAGTTGTAAAGGCAGTTTTTGAACGGCTTCTGATACGTACAAGTGCCATCGTTACCCGAACACAATGTCTGTTTCTGGATTCCATTTCTCGCGGACCTTCGATACCCTCCGTACCTCATCGACAAAACGCCGAGGGAATCGCTTGGTTTCTGGGTCTTTACCTCGTAGAATCACCTCACTGGCCTTCAGATATGTACCACAGAATTCGTCCCACAGTTCCTCAACAGGTCGATTAAAGCTTCTCTTGCTGCTTGTGGTGATGGGAGTATGCGGTCAACCATGAAAATCGGCTACTTAGTGCGATGATCTTTGGGGAATCTTTGAAGATTCTCAGCCAAGAACTCACCATTCCCAACTTGAGCAAACTCCCAACAGAGCGGTGTCTGCGGAATTTTGAGCTCTGGAAAGACTTTTCGCAGCGTTGCCCGGACATCTTGCACTCCGTTATGAACTGTGTTAATGTAGCAATAGTCTGTCCAAATGCTATTCTCTTGCGTACCCTTCTTAAATGCCAACGCTGTTCCAGGGATCTCAAAGACAGTGCCGCAACTACCGGTCCCAATCACTGCCAAATCACCCTGCTTCGATGTAGATTGTAGGGCGGCTTATTGCCTTCAGGAGGCGAAACTTGTCATCGATGGACTCACAGATCTGACCGAGAATACCCTCTTTAACAATTCAACATTGCTCTCTTCTGGCTTTCCTGGCTCTTCCGGCAAGACTTTTGGCATAGACCCAGTCAGCTTTGAGCACGCAAGTGCACGAGTGAGACTATCGGACACTGTGGTTGACTGACTCCTACCCGAACCTTCTTGAGCAAAGGCGTTAGCCATCTTGAAGATAATTGAAAAGGAATGAGATCTTTGCTAGCAATGGAGCGAAGTGTGCTATATGCTAGAGTGAAAAAATTATGACTCTTATGTGGGTCTGCCAAGAATGGCCCACCAAGGGCTTGAGTAAAGGCTATAGTAGACAATTATTTAGTGGCGAATAGGAAGTATATATAAGTATATATGAGTATCATTGGATTGGTTTGGGGTCTAGAGAGCGATGTAGCAATGAGTGACGAGTTGAGAGGAGATCACTTCATGATTATTCACCACTTTGGGGGACTTCTACTCAGACCATCTGCTTCACCTTCAGGCTCACGAACCTGGTCTCACTGGCTGTTCGCGAGGTAGAAGCTCCTGCCGACTACTGCCCTCTGTAAATGAAATCAGAGATGCAGTTGATATTCGTGCTATTGCTCAGGCTCATGAGGCAATGGTGGCACTGGGCTAACGAATAAGATGTGTCGAAATGAGGCTTGAGTACGGTATATTAGCCAATTTAACTCGTTGAGATTCGATGAGTGTAGACCAGCAAGCGAGTGAGGATGGTGTGGAAGGAAGATTGCAGCCTGCCAAGGCGCTAATTACTTAATGATCCTCAGCCAATCAGTGATCGAAAGTGAATCGGTCTAACAGCGATATGAAGTCGTTGGCTGTATCACTTCCATAGCCGGAATGCGCAAACATCTCCTCAACCTTGAACGCCTTGACTAGCTTCTTGTTGTGATGGAAGAATCACTCAGACTCCCTGACGACAAGCCTACTATCCAGGATGTGAGACCCTTTGCAGAGTGACAGTTTCTGGGGATAAGAGGATTCATGCCTCGAAGCACTCAAGGGACATCTAATTCAATCTGCACAGCTGTATCGACACCTTTGATGCGAGTACCAGGTTATCAGTGTCCGTGGCTAAAGTTCTTGTGAGCCAGATTCATACAATGATGTCTCTCTTTCTTTTCTTTGCAATCAGAAATACTGTCGTCGCTATCACTAGCCTTGAATTACTATCATGAATCGTTAATGTCTATTGCCTCTCACATGATCATTACTCCCAGCAACTTCACTCTCGTCTCTACCCTCGACAGGACCTAGATCCAAAATACCACATATGCGTAGGCCAAGGATAGATGACTTCAGGCTTATCCTCACCCATTTTCCTTCCTGCTTGCACCGCCAAATCCAAAAGAAATGAACCCTTAGGACGAGGCTTCTGGTCTTTCAGCCCTCCATCCTTCCGCTCCTTGTCCTTGCTCAACCCTGCTGCAATCCTCGCCACCGCCACATCCTGCACACCCTTCAAAATCTCGCCACCCGTCTCTGTCGCCACCCTCCTCAGCACGCCAGCTGTACCACCGCCGTCTCGTCCGGACGATCCACGACCTACAGGACGATACGTTTTGGTAATCTTGACAAGGCCGTTGTCATCGGCAGCATCATCCGAATCGCTTGAATCGCTATCACTCGAATCCCGGCGGACGCGGCTTCGCTTCCCAGACCTCCGGTGGCGCCTCTTTGTAGTTGTGACCGTCTTCGAAATTCCACGTGGACGTGTCCGGGCCTCACGAACGTCACTTGCGGCACCTGTTCCATTGCTGAATAGAGTGAGAGATAGATTTTGCATGAAATCCGTGACTGCAGTCCCCAACGGTCCTCGCCTGCCAGGGCTTCCGCTAGACCCCTCGCTTCGATTTTGATGAGCTGGACTCGCTGCATGCTGCCGATTGCTTGGAAAAACACGAGATTGGAGATTCTTCATAAAGTCCTCGAATGCAGCTCCACTGCGATTTTGAGTTCTGGATGTCTGGCTGCGACTATTGTCTTGATCCTCTTCATGTGGTGCCATTGGCCGACTGCTATCTCGATTGGAACGTAAAGCAAGAGATTCCACGGTTCGATACGGGGGAGGCTCTGTTGCGCGACGTGTTGGCGGATGAGGGGCTTCTGCGCCGCCTAGGCTCGTCTCATCGTCGCCGTCACTGTCAAGGATGGACCGAGAGGAGGGTGAATTTTCATTGCCATTGTCGTTTTCGGATGGTGCCAGTGAGGATGGTAGGGTTTGACGGCGATTGTTGGCCCGACTACTATTGCCTTGCATAGTGTTGCGCGATGAAAGAGCAGGACGGCTGTTGGTGTCGTCGTTATGGATTGGCGAGAAGGAGCCAGGTAGGAGCTGACGACGACTGTTCGGTCGATGATTGTCCCCTCGATTACTGTCTCGTTGTGCAATCCTCTGAGGTGCACGAGCAAGTTCCGGCACATCCGTCAGACGGTCACGACCGATTTCGAGACGGGCAAGACCGATCAATGGCATTATGAACTAAAGGCTCGTAAGTATATTGGAATGAATAGCGTTTGTCACTGCTCTGTGGCCAACAGCGGTTTAGGTAGTTGAGAGAGGCTTGAGATCAATGTCGTTATTATTGTTCTTGTGACTTGAAACTTTGTAATGATAATCAACCACTGCTTCTTCATCTTCTAAACATAGAACGACGAGAAAAAACCCCATTAAGTATCCATACCCCAATCAAGGCGAAAAATCAATCTGAACAAGCAAACTTGCCTCATCGAGTCAAAACACCAACGATCTGTACTCGGCGCCAATATCAACGTATACTTGGGCTTCTCATATTGAGATCAAAAACCAAACGTCCACCAGTAAGCGCATTCCCCTGAGGCAAGGCGCTAGAAACGAAGGACTAGGCAAGCTGTATAGAGCGATTGGATAGAAGTGTGGAATTGTCGGCGCTAAAGCAAACAATCATCTGGGGCGAATGGTTGTCGAGAGAGCAGATCTGGGAGATCTTAGATCGAACACCGGGAGTCCATATCACTCAAGGCAAATCGACGGAGATGAGCCAAGTGGTCGCCTTCCCTTCCGTCAATGCCACTGATAGCCCATATCCTGGCAGGGCACTCTTTTCAGGGGTTTCTGCCAAGGCCTAACTAAGACGAGTGCCCAAGTTGCCACGATGTAGGATACAACGAGACATGGCACAACCGCACAAGGCGACCAACAACCAGCCTCTATATTATTCAGCGCCAAAGCGAAGAAACATTGAATACATCTTGCCCCAAAAGATAGCCAACAACCGTTCAAGCCTGAACCCAGAACCCCTACCCCCAACGCAAGGCGCGAAACCACAACGGAAACGAATCAGCTATTGCCCGTCCCCCCCAATAGTCCAGACAAACAACAACCCAGGACACAAGGCAACAGAGAAGGAATCCTCACGGCATCAACTGAGGCGAAAGAAACCTTGCGGACAGCAGCCGATACGCGTCATCGCGGTACCGATCTTACGTGCGAGAATAGGGCAAAATCACACGTCGGATGGTACATCAATCGTTATATACAACCTTAATGCAAAAACTCAGACTATATCTAGCCCGCTGATGATGAGTGCATGGAAAGGCAAGCTATCCGATAAGCCCGAACGAAGGAACCATCTTACCTGCAAAAGCCGTAGACAATCGAGGACTTTACTTACTTTCGAGGTCAGCGATGTCCGTCATGCGGAATGCGTAATTGAAAAATTGTCATCGAACAGCAAACATATAGACACGATACGTGACTCCGAGCAGCGAATGGCTGCCTAGGACAGCAATCGGTATAAATCGGACACGAATACCCCCGCAACAGTACTCACAACATACTTCCCCATCAAAAAGAGATAATATACCACCACAATCCACCACCGCAAGAACCCTCAAGATCATACGAATACCCTCACATCCTACTTCTCCAATCAACCAACCAACCCATCATCCTCCCCTTCCACCTCCCCTCCCAGCACCAAACCCAATGCACCAAACACCAACCATACCACTCCTTCATCTTCACCTACCCACCCACCCTAGGCTGCAGAGACACTCACTTCCAGTCTCCGCACACAAAATCTATCAACAGCCACTCCTACACACACCCCTCCCAGCGAAACAACTCCGATCTATACCCCGTCGTGAAGCAGAGCGTGGGGTAGAACGAGACGAGATATGTAAACTCCGCGAAAAGAGCAAGCCGACTGTCTTTAGAAGTCTGAATGGCAAACGAGGGTAGTTTAAAGTGGCGCAACAACCAATCCATAAGTGACGGCAGGAAGTATCTTGAGAAAACGGTGATGCATAATGCTCAAGACCGTAAAAGCGGTACCGGGTGTGAGGTATCCGATCCAACGACCGAGATCCTGACATCTAACAGAAGCGTGAAAAAATGGACAAATTAAAAGCATCAGAAGGGGCCGTGGCCTGAGGGGTAAGTGCTAGGTCCTTGACAATCTTTCTATCCAGCGAATAATGCATCAAGGGGGTATGACGATACATGTGATGTCAATCCTACACCATCTTCCAACTCACTCTCCAAAAACCTCAATGCCCCAAAGGATTCGACCTCACACTCACACTCATCGCTTACCGCCTTTCTTCTTACCACCAACGACTTTGAACGCGGCGTTGCTCTCCTCCTTCGCGGGCGCCGGTCCTTTCTTCGCGACCTCGCTCCATCCACCTCCGCCCTTATTCTCATTTGCCTGACTCGAGCTCGAGAAGCCGGGGGTAGAAGCAGAATCAGGCACCTGGCCGCGGTCAGCCATTTTACGCCTTCGAACGAATTCTTCGGCGAAGCGGCGACCATCGAGGGTTTGGCTACTGGCATAGATGGAGTCGGAGATGATGTCAGGTTCGGCCGGCAGGACCAGGAGCTCGTTGACAAAATTGTCAACTAGATTGTTCATTAGTACTTGGTATCGATGGCTTAGCATTCGAATTCACCTGGTATGTTCGAATTGAGGCCTTTGCTCAGAGCGCTTCTGACCCATTTCTGGAATTCATCATTCGCATGTTGTTGGCTACCAGGGGTCTTTGCAGCGGTGCTGATGGTTGGCTTGGGCTTGGCAGCAGTGGCAGAGGGTTGGACGATGCCGCCACTTGCAGTCCTCGTGTTAAGGCCTGGAGCAGGAATAGTTGGAGTTTTCACCTTACCACTGGCGCCGACAGTAGTCCAAGCAGTCCCACCAACCTGTTGAGCTAGCGCAGTAGGCTTGCTGGCGAGATCTGCGTAGCGTTTGCCGCCTGCAAGGGGCGTGGCCGTAGAAAGGAGATTTGCGGCGGCGGCAGCCTGGGCAGCAGCCTGTCTATTCTTCTTGTTCTCCTCTTCCTTTTGGATCTGCGCTAAAGTCTTCTTGGCACCTGTGGCCGGGATTGCAACGGCAGGTTTGCCGGTAGCTGGCTTGGCCCAAGGGGATGCTCCAGTGCTGGCAGGCACGGCGGGTGAGATACTGTTGGCCCAATTGGCTGAAGATGGCAAGCCCGGTGCTGGTGCGACTGGTTGGTTCTGCTGGTTCAGAAGCTCCTGCTCAGCGACAGCTCGACGTGCAGCAACGGCGAGCTGTTCTTGTTCCGCCGCCTTCTTGGCTTCCATGGTCTGAATCTCTTTCAGCGAAGGACCCTTGGACGCTTCATCTTTGTCTTTCGCCCATGGGGCCAAAGCCGCGCTAGGTGTCTCGACAGAATCGGCGTTCGATGGAGACTGCGACTCTGCGTTCAAGGCGTCGGCCACACTCTGTCTGTTCCTCTGCGGTGTTGGTGCTGGCATTGGTGATTGTGACTGAGGTGGTGGAAAAGGCTGGGGCAGACCAGAGTCCACCTTTGCCCAGGGAGATTGTGGTTGAGTGATGGGTTGCTTGGCTGCCGCTTTCTGGACTTGCTCGGACAAAGAAAGAGGCTCTCTTGGCCTCCGCTCATGTTGAGCCATCTGTGCTTGATCATGAAAGTCGGCGCCTACGTCCTTTCGTTGCTGCTGTGCTGCGAGATCAAGCTCTGAAGCCTGACGATGTAAGTTCTCACCAATTGAAGCTTGTTGTTGATAGTGTTGCTGCTCCTCCTGAGCTCTGAGTTGCTGATACTGCTCGAGCCGTTCTGCCGAGATTCGCTGATCCTCATCCCCTCGTTGATGCATGAATTGCTGCTGCTCCTGCTCTTGTCGAGCTCTCTCGTGCATAATGGCTGCTATACGCTGTTGATGACCTTGTGTTTCCCCAGTGAATGACTGCTGTCCACCACGTCCCATAGCAAGTCGTTCCATAAATCCTGGTAGATCTTCCTCCTGGACGGAATTCAACGGATCACCGCCGGCTCCTAAAGGGCCAGCACCTCTTGATTGACCTTCAAAGAAACCTGGCCCAGACGCGGGAGGCTGAATCGGCCCTTGAGCTGGGGAAGGCTGGTAGGCCATTGGAGATGTTATACTGCCGTAGCTTGGCTGGCTTTGCAGGCTGTGAGCACTGGAGTGATGGTGCAGCTGCCCACCTTGCATGTGCTGCATCTGCTTCAGTATGACCTGCTGTTGCGCCAGATGTTCCTTCTGCCTTGCCATCAAATATTGCTCCTCCTGCTTGCGCCTCTCCAAAGCGTTTTGTTGTTCAGCTGAAAGCGTGGTACCAAAGCTTGGGAAACTACTGGCGAAAGGCGGTTGTGCCGACGACGGAGTAGTCGCTGGTACAGCTGCTGCTATAGCAGTGCTGCTGGTGGGTAGAGTAGTAGGCGGTCCATGTGGAATACCTATCTGTGGTACCAAGAACGGCTCCCGCGAGTTGCCAATGCGCCTGATCAGCTGAGCAAGCGGCTCATAGTCGGTATCCTCCAGTTTCTTAACTTGAAGCTCGGGGGAAAAGAAACCAGCCTTGTACCAGTCATGCATCTCAAGCCCAGACCAAGGGCCCTGCATGTTGCCCGAGGGGTCACGATAGATCCATCTCATGCGATCTGGCATCACCATCTGGCGTTGCTGCGTGGCGGGCATCTGGCTGGACGAGGCGTCCTGATCCTGGCTTCGACCAAAGTAGCTGCTAGTGGATGGTGCTGTGGAGAATGGCGTTTGTGCAGCCGACACTGGTGCTTGGCTCGATGGAAGTTGGCCAGGTTCGTTGCCGGCAAAAGCAGGACTGAGTCCCTGTAGGCCACGGCTATTTCCAAACAATTCATCGATTCCGACCCGCGCAGAACGCGAAGAGATTTCAGTGTCGCGCGAGCCAAAACCAGGAGCATGATGGTCGCCGTCGTCTCCGAATCCTTGGTCTGGCCTCGACACGTCTGCTCTCATTTGATCTTGCATGGAAGTCGGAAGGAGTGAGCTGAGCTTACCGCCTCGACCAAGAGGACCGGCGCTCCCCAGTGCAGATGGTCCTCCAGCCCCAAAGAGATTCGACCCGCCAAACCCAGATTGCGGCGATGCAAGCTCGCCAATTCCTCCAAAGCTAGCATCACCAAAGCTCCCAGAGTATCCAGGCTGTGCCCTGCTCGGTGTGCCGATGGCGGCTGAAGCTGCAGACCATGGCCCTCCACCACCCAGACTACCCAGGTTACCTAGACCGCTTAGGCTCGGGAATCCGCGACTGGCACCCGTACTTGATGTTTGACTTCGGTCGCCGCCACGCGCCTCTAAGTTGTGGAAACCACGAGCGCCTTGCCCATATTGCACGCCATAATGGTGGTTTTGAAGGTCTGAGTCATCGGTATCGACGTCCTCGGGGACAGCCTTCTCACCTTCAGGGCTTTGGTAGGGATTCGTGCTGGTAGGGCTCATTGGTTCGTTCGTTTGGCCCATACCTTGACTTCTTTGCGGCGTCTGCTGCTGAGCATAGTCACGCCGCTGCATCAACTCACGGAAGGGAGGCATGTCCGAGGAAAGTGCTAACGAGGAGAAACCAATCTCATCGTAGGAAGTTTGCCTATCTGGGTTCCGGTATCCGGAGATTTGGGGGTGAGGAGGGCCGGCATCATCCCCACCTCCTAGAGCTGCGCTACCTCCTTGAAAATCTTCGTCATCTGCATAAAGATCCTGCTGGAGACTGTGGGCTTGAGACGCACGATCACCACCCCAGTGTGGTTGTGACTGTTTGTTGCTCTCGGGCAACCTCTCCATGTTATTGATGGACGTTTTCTCTTTCACCCTTGACCCCGAATCCTCAGAACTTGTAGAGTTCATCATTCCTTTGAATCGACTCTCGCCACGCATACTGCTAAACCCTGGTTTCTTCTCGGCAGATGTTGGAGTCTGCCCACCAAGAGCAAAGTTCCCGAATGCCCCCATTGGGGAGAAGCCAGCGGATAGAGGAGCGCCGGACCAGGGAGACGATGGACCGTTTAGACCAGCACTGATTGGGTTTGTGCTCGTCCTTTTCGGGGGGCCAAACGGCGAAGCCGTGTATTCTTTGTCGCTGTCGTCAAAACCGGCACCATGATTGTCCTTCAAGTCTGTTTTCCGTCTGAGCAGCGACGGTGGAGGCGATGATATATTCGACTCTTCCCTAGGAATCCTATTGTTGGCTGTTGGAGAAGTGAGTGGATGACTATACTGTAGAAGATCTCCACCGGATTCTCGTCGTCGGTTTCCAGGGCGTACAGATGGAGAGTTATTCATAGCGTTCTGTGTCACGGAGCTCCTTCTGTTCAGAGAAGTATTGTTTGGTGTGCCATCTTTATTCGTGTTTTGTGTTGGCGGTTTCAGCGGTGAATTGACAGAGGTAGCGAAGGCCTGCATAGCGGTTAGCCAGGACTCCTTCTAAAATGTATCTTTGAATCAGCTTCTACCTCCTTCTCTTCCTCGCTCATGTCAACCCAGGCCATTGGTTGAACATTGCCATTATGATCCCAACATAGGTCGGGTCCTGTAGTTTCCCTGTGGTCACCGCTCTTGCCCCAACCACCGGTGCTGGTGCCGTTCAGTCCTGGTGTCCAGCCGTCTACGTAGAGGTCATCGATACTCGGGTTGAGAAATCCAGACTTCTGTGCTCTGAACATGTCCAGAAGCTGGTCTTTCGAGTAACGGCATTCAGCAGAAGCTCCATTTCGAGTGTATGCCTGATGGTTGGAATTAAGGTGAGGGGGAACGTATACGTTTCCGGCTGAAGGCGGTGGGTTGCTCGTAGCTTGGCTACTGTCTCGCTGCTGGGAAGGCGTTGTGGCAGTGGAGGAGCGACGAAAGGTTTGTGTTGCGCCGTTGGCGCGAGCGCGTGACCTGATAGCATGGCGAGTCAGCTCCACCAGTCGCAGGTCTTGAGCAAGGGTGTTTTAAGGTGATTCGCCTCTCCATAGCGGAGTCACATACCAATCTCCGCTCCCGGTGTTTCGACCATTGCTACCCTCATTGGACGTATTACCTGCGGCCGCAGAGGCAAAGCTTGAGGTGAATGGCGAAGGCATGACTACGTGCTGAGTTATGCAATAGTTGAGGGTGTCTCGTGCAAGGTTTTCGAGAGCTCTTTGACCGGAGAATTGGCGAATGAATTCAATGCGGCTTGGCACTGGTGAATAAAGGCCGGTAAGGTAGCTAGAGTGTTCTACCTCCACAGAAGAATGTGCAGGAATGGGATCAGAGTGGTCGAGCAGGCGATTGTCGAGTAGCCAGTAGCAGTAAAGGTAGAGTGCGAGAGGAGGTGTTTCACGCGGTTTGCTCCCCAAGTCCCCTGGCGGTCGAGATTCAAGGCGTGATGAGATGTGAGCACGCTAAGGCAGCACACGACACTTGCGCGCTGTGAGGCTGCCTCAATTTACTTGTCAAACAACTCGGTCGCTCCAATGCGGAGGACTTTACTGACCGTGGTTCCTTTGATCCTACGCTTTAGATGATCTCTTCGAGAATAGAACCAAGCTTCGGAGTTGCACAGCAGACCAACGGCAAGCATGGACCCCTCATGAGGCTCAACATGTCAGGTCCTCCCAATCTTACCGTAACATGTCTGCTACTATTCGTGACCCACAGTTGAACACCGCTGCGGAGAATAATCCCCTCAATGGTTTGCCTTACTACGGATTGCATTCATTGATGCCTGGGCTCCGGCATTTTGCTCCGAACGATTTCCGCTTGGTTCGCTTGAAGCCACGCTTATATCATTGTAGATATCGTATGATTGATCATCCTGACAAACTCTAGCAAGCGTTGGGCTTTCTGATTCGGTCTCACGATGGCTGCTATTAAAGCAATCTTGACCATTCTTCTTCACCCAAATTGGCCTTGGCTTTGCCTACTGCTTTCATTATCGCCGCATACTTTTTTCCTCCAGAGGAATCTAAATCAAAATTTCCTCACCACTGCCTGTTATAAGTCGGAGGTGTCTCATGTCTTGACTACACTTCCAACTTGTAAATGCCATATCGGATTCCAGGCCAAACCCTTGTGGGAAGAACACCTTAATCGGTCTTAGAAATCTGGACAAGCTGGAGAGAGAGCGGAACATGCTTCGAGCCTACAACACGTACGACCGGCCTATGCATGCCGAAACCAAGCGAAGAATACGGCAAGGCATCAATGACAGAAGAAATATACTTTGCATGACTCCAACGAGCTATCCTCACCATCAACCCTTCATCCCAGATGGCTTGACTCCCAACATGGACGAGCGTCGCCGTCGTTATGAACCTTGGGGGCTGCATTATCCTAGCCCAGGCCGGGAGCCGCCAGCTCGCCGTCATTACCAGCTCGAAATGGACGACTGGAGCGATGAGCGCATCGTGAACTACTCTGACGATCACGCAGAGGGTATAGCTCGCTTCAAGGAGATGGAAAGCCGCAGATTAGGCCCCCAACTGCGACGCCGCGGTATGAGATATTGGGCCAGGAACTATCACGAGTACATCCTAGATTTACAGGGGCGTGACGAGTATCTGCGTTTGCAAACCGACCATGCCCACGACGGTCGTGGCAGGGGATTGGGGGGAAATTGGAGGGTTAACGATCTGTACCACGGCGGCTATGGACTTGGACCGCATCACATGGATGACGAGGATGAAGAGGAGGAGGACTCCTAATTTGATCTCCTTCTAGATGATTCATCGGCGACCCAGACCGAGCTGTCAGGAGGTGAGGAATTTTACCTGCGGAGAGGAAGGGCAGAGCGATGAGGTGGTTTTCATCAATAGTGTGCATGATCTACCAATCAATGCAGCATCAAGTAATTACAGGGTCAAAAAGCCAGAAATGATGCAAATCCCTGCTCATCTCCTAGACTCCCACTTGCCCAAGATCCATGATTTCTATCAGCCCTGAGGTGCGGGCTCCGTATCAGCCAAGACTTTTGCCTTCGATATCGATGATACTTGGCTCCCAGTTATTTATTTTCGAACTCGAATTTAAGCACAATCCCGACAAGAACCAGTGGACGACAGCACGCAAGCATCAATGCATCAGAATCAAGTATCTCCAGTAGATTGAGCCAAACCAGCGATAAAAATACATATTGAAAACCATCCAAAGAGTATCCCTCCCCTCGCCATGCTATATCAATACCCACCCACTCTTCAGCTCACATCCTCGTTGAACTGATGTCCACCCCGGAGATCTGCTCTCAACCCTCCAAATTTCATCACGGCCGGCTCTCTAACATTTTGACCCCGTCTTCCACCTCCGTTAACCACCCATATCATCCAGAAGGCTGTCGGTCCCCGTTACCATTACTTTGGGCAGCCTCCTCAAAACCGACCTCCATATCCACGGATTGCTCTGATGTGAGGCAGGCGGTAAGTCTCATTCAGGACCTTTTTCCGGGGTTGCTAGCGTCGATGACTGTCCAATAAGAACACGCTGAGTAAGCTTGATACCTTTCATCGCGATCCCTGCAGATCGAGCTAGTCTTGAAACTGACTAGTGGACCACGGAACAATGGAATCTCCATCCAAATGCCAAGACATCGGCAACGGCTCGAGGCAATTTGTGGGTGGAGAGCCTCACGTCGATACATCGTCGACACACGACTCTACAAAGATACTTGTGGGTGAAAAAGCTTAGGAAAAGGCCTGTAACCGTCGCATTTTTAGCTTCTCTAGACGCATCCTTCCATCAACGATCATGGACGCTTACTGGCAGGAAAATGAAAGCGTGGGAGTCTTCGGAGGAGATCCCTTGCATACGAACAGATGCACGATTAAGAATCTCGAACTTCATTAGCTTGGCGCAGTTCCCCGCAACTGACTGCTGCGCTTATACATGCCTTATCATGTCGACTCTCCCTCCGTCTTATAAGACGCACCTCTGTGCGGAATCTCCTTTACTGTTTGGTGGGTAGCAAGCCATGTCTTACAAGCACGACCAGTTCGGCGACAAGGTGCGCGACTCACGCGATGAGTCCCCCAGGTACGAGATGGCCAGCACGGAGAAGATGGGCGTGGGGAGGTACCTTGCGACCCGGGCCCCAACCTTGAAGCCTCCGATGAACAAGGCTCCGAACCCTTTCAAGCTTCTGGCCATGCTCAATGTGCAGCAATGGATGTTCTTCCTTGTGGGCTTCCTGGCTTGGTCGTGGGATGCTTTCGACTTCTTTACCGTCTCGCTCACGGTGCCGCAACTGGGCAAGCAGTTCGATAAGGAGAATACGCAGATCACATGGGGAATCACCTTGGTGCTTATGTTTCGTTCTGTGGGTAGTGTGATATTTGGTGAGCCCATCGGTATTCGATTACCACTAAACAAGGCTAATCCCTATGAAAGGTATCGCCGCTGATAGATATGGTCGCAAGTGGCCTTTCATCGTCAACAACATCCTTTTCATAGTCCTCGAGCTCGGCACCGGCTTCTGCCAGACCTACAAACAATTCCTGGCTTGTCGCGCCCTCTTCGGTGTCGCCATGGGTGGCCTCTACGGTAACGCAGCAGCCACAGCGTTGGAAGACTGTCCGGAAGCAGCACGAGGCATCATATCCGGCATGCTACAACAAGGCTACGCATTTGGCTACCTTCTTGCTGCAGCTTTCGCAAGAGCTCTCGTCAATACTACTCCCCACGGCTGGCGTCCTTTCTACTGGTTCGGCGCTTGCCCTCCGGTTTTGATCATCATATTCCGTCTATGCCTGCCAGAGACAGCTTCCTTTAGAGAGCGACAAGCTGTCCGCAAAGCGAACGGTAGTATCGCCGGCACCTTTGTCTCCGAGGGTCAGGTGGCGCTCAAGAAACACTGGCTACTCCTCATTTACCTTGTCCTCCTCATGGCAGGCTTCAATTTCATGTCCCACGGCTCGCAAGACTTGTATCCACTCATGATCCAAAACCAATACGGCTTCTCCCCCGACGCCGTTACCGTAACGCAGGTCGTCGCCAATCTAGGCGCCATGACTGGCGGAACCGTGATCGGCTATTCCTCCCAAATCTTCGGACGCCGCTTCAGCATCATCTTCATTTCCATCATCGGCGGAGCCCTACTCTACCCCTACACCTTCGTAGGCAGCAAGAAGATCATGGCAGCCGCATTCTTCGAACAGTTCTGCGTACAGGGCGCATGGGGCGTCATCCCCATCCACCTCATGGAACTCTCGCCCGGCTCCTTCCGCACCTTCGTCGTCGGTACATCCTACCAACTCGGCAACCTCGTCTCGTCCGCCTCTTCAACCATCGAGTCCACAATAGGCGAACGCTTCCCGCTGCCCCCCAAGGGAAAGACGAAGCGATACAACTACGGCAAAGTCATTTGCATCTTTATGGGTTACGTTTTCGCATATGTGATTCTTCTCGCTTTCCTTGGCCCAGAGAAATTGGGCCACAAGTTTGGCGTTGCGCACGATAGTGATATGGCCGATGCGGCGGGTACGGAGGCTTTGGCTGCTGTGACGCATAGGCGGGAGGGGATGGGGCATGATGTTGAGGAAGGGAGTAGTGACGGCGATGCGGAGAGGCAGGGGAAGGTACGCAGGGGTGTGGATAAGGAAGTTGTGGGCTGATGTATATGATCTTTACGCTGGGCGTCTGGTATCAATCTAGCAACGAGCTATGAATAAGAACACGCCATCCACCCATGATAATTCGAACTCCCCGTCTGACTCGGTACAAACAAATCCTCCACGTCTTTCCTCACTCTCGAAAATCCCTCGCCCAGTCTTTCCAGGCCCTGTAGGCATCCCTCCTTCTCACTACACCCAACCCAGCTCTCATCAGGTACACCCCCAGCGAACTACAGAACATGAAACCCACTCACGATCTAAACAGGACTCACACGCGCGTTTATCAATGTATACTAATCCACCTTCTCTACACCATCATCAAGATCTTGATTGCCTTCGTACCTCAGACGTGCCATTGGCCAGCAAGCTGGTCGCTAAGCCCCTTCGGGTTAGCGAGGCTAAATACGTAGCGCGAGGTCGGCACGTCTCAAATTTAGTTATGTATCTGAGATCTCTCATGTCCCATCCGTGACCAGTGTCAGTGGTGATGGCAGAATTCCATGGTCCATGTCAGCAATTCACCTTTGAATCTGTATTGACTTGTACTGGAGTTCTACAGCATCTGAGAATTGAAACCGCCTTCGGTGGGCTTGAAGACGACGAAAGGCAATGGCAACTCAGAGAATTCTGTACCGAGCTGATACATGCAGTCAAGCATCCTTCACAGCATTTGCTGCGACTGGATGCTCACCTCTCGCAATTGCTTCCCCGTGCTCTCAAGCAACATCCAAGTTCAGTAAGCTCGGATTTAATCAACTGTGACGAAATTCAAGCCAGTAACGCAAAGGACCTGCTGGCTCGCTTTCCGAACGTACCTCAAAGGCTGTTCGCGTTACCTTTGAATAATTCAGGACTCGTTGCCAGACATGGCACTTTCTGGGAGGGTATCAAGGAAGGACAGTGGGCGGAGAAGTACCTAGTGCCAAAAGCACGCTCTCATCCTCGACTGCCCTGCCAGTATGATCCAGAAAATATAATGCAGCTCATTGCAGATATGCAAGATTACGCATGGGAGAACTTCTTTGTCACATCTCACATCGATACAAACAACATGATCTTCCTATTGAAAGTAGCAGAGATCGGCCACCAGCCGAATCTTGACTTTGCGCAAGCCTTCCAGTGCTATGTCAACTTACTAGGCGAACTTGTCGACCAGTATGACGCCTTGGTAGATGCTGCGACATTCGGACTTAAAGAGCCTTTCAAGGATCCTGCGGCGTCAGTCCAGGCACTGAAGGAAGCTCTCTTTCCAGATGTGATTGATGGCCATGAGCAGAGTCTTAGTATCTTGAAAGCGTTTCTTTGGTCGGCATGGCAGCGCTCCATCATGCTTTATTTCTACTATACGATCGGGGTCCAGTTATGGCACGGATCGTCGTCCACGTGGAATTCGCTTCTGGCAGTAAGAGGCGTGCGCCGGCTCAATGACCTTGGGGCGGATGATTACCGCGGCGACAGTACTCAGTATCTTTGCAATTGGGCCTTTGAGCTCCTCAGGACAAGCAGGACGTCACTCGCACTGGATTTTCGTCACATGATCTCACTCTTCGATTACCATTTTCGGGGAATAGAAGGACGCTGCATCAAAGGCTCTGATTCGGCATGCAAAGGCGATGCGCCTGAGTCTTGCCAAAGGTTTACAGGATCAGAAGCGAAGTCGCAGTCTTTGCATGCTACCACTTGTCATTGGAGCTGTGCTAGGATCCAATGGAATGAGATATCCTACAGGCAATGTGAGAATCCTCGAGCGGTCACGGCTGATGGAGAGGATGACCTTCTCCGGTATTGCAAGGCGTCATCAACTACCCTCGCTATCTCGCACGTATGGAGCCATGGCCAGGGTGGCCGACCTGAGGATGGTATCAATGTCTGTCTTCACAAGCGATACTGTCACCTTGCCCGGGTGTTTGGTTGTGATTCCTACTGGATCGATTCCAGCTGTATTCCCGACGATCATCAACTGCGTAAAGAGGCAATAATGTCGATTAATGATATCTTTTGCCATAGCAAGGTTACTCTGATCAGCGACAAAGATCTACAATCCAAATCGGTGCTAACTGCCTCCATTGAAGACCTTGAGACCTTGCTGTCAATTCTACTGGTCTGCGATTGGGGCGTCAGAGCTTGGACTATGCTTGAAGCTATCCGCGGCAACAGAAATGTGCACATTCTATGTGCGGACGACAAGGCGATCCGATTGGCAGATCTACTACGAATGGTCCATGAAAAAGGCGCCGTTGATTTGGCCGTTTTGTTGGGAAGCGCACAACATCTTCTACCTTCCACCAATTCCGGCTCTGCAAAGCCGATAGAACAAGTTGGCCACCTTCTTAGCCAGCGACATGCATCCCGAAAAGATGATGAAGTCACGATTTGGGGCTTGCTGAGCAATCTCAAAGCTCCCACGGTGGTTTCGCAACTCTGGGAAGCTCGTAGTCAAGTCGCAACGGCGTTCCTCATGTCCAGCGCTCCACGCATCGATGGGTCTTTCAGCTACGGATGGGCTCCTGCAACCCCCTACATCCGGCCTCAGCGCCGGGAGGTGAAGCTGGATCGAGGGCGCACCCACGTCTACAGCGTACGCTACCCGTCGTATGATGGGCGTGGAAGCTACTGTGGCCGGATCACAGCTCACGGTCTTCGGAGCTTATGGCTTGTACATGATGTGAACCACGAGCTGGTTGCTAGATTATGCGATGAATGCGTTGAAGAAATGATCCTGACCCAGTGGACTGATCGAGATTCTGAAGTGCCTCTCATTGACGGGGAGTATGACACGGACTCGAAGACCTTTGAGCGTCCAGATTATGCTAAGGCCTGTGAAATGCTCAAAGGAATTTTGTCCACACCTAATGCTAAAGCTCGGGTCGTCAGACCACTTGGGAGCGAAGGAACCACTCCATATTTAGGCAACGCTGCACGCGGGGAGGACTTCACTACCTTAGTTGCCATTTGCGTGTGCTGTGAGCCTTGTGGCGTTTACGATGATTACAATGACAAGTGGCAGTGGAAGGGGGTCTACGATTGGATAGATGACTCACATCCGGACTGGACTGTCAAAGGAATGCTGATCGTCTAACGCTTGTTAAGCTGAATTGGGGCAAAAGTGCGTTGATTAACAGCCATGATATCTCAGTTACCCTTCACGTAGAGGCTCTCTGTTGCTTTCCCTTGGCTCAGCTTACGCCGGATCAATCGTCCAGCTTCAAGCGTCAGCTGGGTATTCAGTGATACCCATGTCCGATCCGAGGAGCTCAACCCTTGCAGATCAAGATCCAGCTGACCTTGCCTGTCTGTGAGAGAATTCAAGGAGTCAAGCCACACGGTGATGCGCGGACAAGGTGCAATCAGTGTTTCCATCCACGCAGCATCACGAGCTTGACTGAGCGAGTGAATTGCTCCAATCATCGAGGTGCGCCCACTGAACCGGAAGGTGTGCGCATCCACAGATACTTTCTCAATTTCCAGCCATTGCCGTGCCATCTTATGGCCGCCGAATAAGTATTGAAGACTGCGGTTACCCACCAGAAGCAATACGAGGCTTACGCCATCAACACCTTTTTGAGCAGCAACAAATGTCATGGCTAGCAATTGCAGGATGTGTGCAAGGCGAAAATAGGCCATTTGTAATCGACTCGCAGATGGTGTTGCCAGCATTGTCTTGTTTAGCATCCAATCTATCACACCACGGTCTCCCATGTATAGGTACCAAGTCTGAGCATTTTCGTGCACTGCACTGAGCATGCAGGCGTCATGGTTCTCGTTACTCTCGAGATATCCGGAAGGCCTCTCCATACGAAGGATCCTGCAGACGAGCTTGGAGACGAGTCCGTTCAGTACGATGGCGGCGCTGCCGAAAGCTCCGAGAAAGCAAAGTAGCACAATGAGTCCTACCAATATGAAATGGTAGGCTATCTTTCCAGTACGAGACAATATCATGAGCAGCAATGTTCCACGGATGGTACGGCTGTGGTTGGTACGACTCATACGAATAATGTGGAGCTTTTGATAACGGCGAAAAGTTGCTTTGGCGGTAACCTTATGTAGCGAGGTTGGTGTAGCATTAGCATTGGGTGCTGCACCATGGAGGTGCTTTGACTCCATCAGAACCACTTCGGGCATTTGCGTTGCTTGGTGCCCCTTACGCAAGGCGTAGTCGGTGATGATTGATATCGCCGATCCATTAGCACGGGTGAAAACGCTGCCCCAATTAACGTCCCAGACTTTGTAGGACGAGCTGCTGTTGGCATTTGCTTTGTCGAAGAAGTCTGACCCACCCTGAAGCAATCGCCTCAGCCCATCCAGGTATCCAAGTCTAGGAAACATTCCGACGGTGAGATGACCTTGGAGAGCGAGTTCGCCCACCATTCGAGGTTCATCGCCGTAGTTGGCTAGGTGAAAGACTAGAGGAAATAACGCTGACCATTCGGTGATGATGGCAGGGATGTTGAATATGGGAAGGTAAGCCTTCAGGCCTAGGGTGCCAAAGTCCGTCGAAGACATGGAATTCGTTGACACTGAATATGATGTACAAGGATGGAAGAGAAACCGTGCGCAAGTTCCCAACCATATCCTCTTACCTTTTAAGGCGAGCTTGTATCAGCTCAGTCATTATGCAGCTCCGCCTGAGCTATCGTGGCCTTTCCTGTAAGTGTACGGCGTAGCTGCGAACCGTTGGGTTACATCGTGTGGGATCCTTCCTTCCCAAGGCGCAATTCCCGGTCCAGGACGTAATCAACTTCGAAATGATTCTTGAGCGCGGGATGACTGGTAAGTGAGGTATTGAACAACGTGATTATGACTATGTACTAAGTCTAGTCTAAGGATGGTAGGGCTGAACGCAGGTGTGGGGCTGTGCAGTCTTGCCCCGTGCCCTGCTCCAGGCAACTATCCTACCTCAGCCTACCTTGTGTTTCTCGTCTGATCGAGAATTTATCTGGCTTCGCGCCCTGAATCTGTGTGTCGATTCGCCCTGCAGGTACTTCATATTGAGCGTTGCCACTATTACCATGACTCTCCAAGGCTGCGGTGGGCGAGTAAATAGGCAGCCTCATGGAAGCTTTCAATTTGTCCTGAAAGAATTTCTTGAACAGTAACTGCAACGTACTGTTGTATTCAGCTCGCTGCGACTCTAATCTAGAATATTGGCATTTGTGAAATGCGCGCTAGCTCAAACGAGGAGAAGCCCCCTCTTATACGTGAACGGCGGAAGAGTCTCTCCTGTATTCCACTTGTGGATACCTTGGAACTCCCAACCTGCCTCGGCGCTTGGAAATTCATTTATACCGCACACAACGTTTCGATCTATCCTCTCGATTTGGTGCCGGAATGTAGATAAGCTAATGCGCCTACACGGACCTCAAAAATGCTCCCCATCAATAGCCTCATAGGTACTCCTTGCGAATCGAGCTGACAAATGCAGAAGGCCATGCTTTGCGAGCAAGTGGGAGCTTACAAACCGACAATTTCAATCCTGCCACCAGGTAATAGAGCCAACTAACCTTCAACCCGCAGTCATGATTGCGTGTTCGGAGCAGCCATGGTTGAAGCTCATGGGTTGGGATTTTGATCATGCGTTGGGATCGGAAACGATGCGCGGTGAATAGGGTGCCCAACCGAACCTCCATAAGTTCAATCGCAGCGGAGTGGAAATTCAAGAGCAATGGTTCCTTTAACGGGGAGTTTAAACTTGCCGTTGGCGCCCTCGGTATAGAAGGTATTCTGTATGAGATTATAAGGTATTTAGCGTATAGCTACACTATAGTCTCCTAGCGTATGACGAGTACGTTTATAGCTAGTCGGGTCGCGATGAAAGCTGCCAGATCTAGCTCTTTTTAATCTCTTAAGAGTCTACGAGATATTTGTCGCGCATAGGGTGAAGAGAAAGAGGGCGTGTATGCAGATAAAGTGGCGAAGGGATATTATATAGCTAGTGGTATCAGCGTGAGATCTCTATTTCGATAGACTAAGGAGTATACGCTTGAGCAATTGACACATCAAACCTACTATAACGTAGATATTGGTCAAGGCGCAGAAATTGGGTCGACGATGACCAAGCCAGGTCGAATGTGCGCTTCGTCCCATTGGAATGCTTACCCATCGCTTATAGTTGGGTTACTCATATTTCGCAAAGTTGGTTTACGTCAATGGAGAGATGCTCTGATATTTTCTAGCGCTGACGAAATCACTATCATCACTTGCTTGCAGAACTTTTCACCGAGGCCTCTTAGATGCATTTTGCCATTTCCTGTGGAGTAGCGGCAGGTACTTATCAAACATCGTCAAGAGACGGTAAGCAATATCCTCCAATCGAGTGGCTTTACCTTTAAGATGCCGATAAATTCTGAGGTGCTTCGGTCCCATTCTTGGGGCTGGCCATGTGATCCTATTTTGTTCCACACGTTCCGGTAGCCAGCGGAACTTGAATTTCGAGACTTCACTTTGCCCAAATTTTCGTCCACATTCACCAGGGGGAAAAACAGTACGGGAGCTAGAGAGTCCTGGAAAATTCATCTCATTGTGTACCATCGTCTCCAACGGGCGAGTTCCGCTTCCAGGACCGAAGCAGTAGAAAAAGACACCGACAAGGTGGGCGTAGCGGACGTGGGCTTTCTGGTAGCATTGATAAAGGATAATGGTAGCGTTCGAAAGATCCGCGCTACTGGTCTTTTCTATGCAACAAGTATCGATCCAGACGTACTTCTAGCCTTCCGAAGCCACAAGCCCATAGCCACTCGTAATCTTCAAATACCCTGCCTGGCTTTCTGAATCTGCGTTCTTTAGGTCTAGCAAAGACAGCTCTCCCCCTGTCCGCTTGTGTGAAGATATGACGTAGAGCCTCCACTCCATGGAACTCGTGGAGCTTGAGGGTGGGAGTGATGAGGACGTTTCGTCCGAAAATATAATGAAAACAATGCCATATTCCATATCGGAGGTCTACCCTGCGAGACATGGTCTGATCTAGAGGAGAGGTGTCGAGGGGCTCACATACGTATTGATTGGATGACAGATAAGTAAGGCTGCGAATGTAGTTATGTGGCGTGTGAGTCACTCTCGAACCACTTAGTGTACCTAATCAAACGCCTGAACTAAACTGTTGTACTGCGCTTTCGAGTGGCTCGACGACTTCGCTGTAGATAGCAGCGCGCAACTCGTCGTCCTCAAGGTCCGTGCTCCTCGGTCCAAAAGCACAGAAGAGGCATCTGCGAATCGCCTCATACAACTCCGGACCTCCTTCTCCGAGGGCATCATTCAGCCACCAGTTCTGAGCCGTACAGAAGTCTGTCATGTCATTGGGCTCGCCATCAGGGCCGAGATATTTAGCTCGGATGGGCTGGTCCTCTATGGCTTGTCCGAAACAAAGTTCCAGGATCATGATGCCTAGAGCTTGGATGCTCTTCGGACTGGCTGTGCGACCTATGCTTCCTTCCCTGGATGGAATAGATGATTGGGACGAGAATGAGGCGAATTTGCGCGAGATATAGGGTTTCTCGACTATGATAGGCCGTGGAGAGCCTTTGGGTGCCTTTAGGAAATAGATCTCGTTCTTGTTCCACGTCTCTCCGATCCAAGGAGAGCTGTACAACTGTAACAGAGATGAAGCTAATGTCACTGCAATTGAGTATCGTTCTTGGCGAGATAAGATCATCTGCCCAGTCGCTGACGTTTTTCTAGAACGGGAGAGTAGATCTGCAAGAGTTACCGTCTCAGCATCCTCCGTTAACCTGGTAGGCTCCATTGCGGGATAGAAGGCATGAAGGAAATCCTGCGTATCTCGAAGGTATCCCAGTGGCATCATTTCATGATCGTGGTGAGCTTTTTGGACCGCAGCACATAAATCGGATATCTCGACCAAGTCTTTTGCCAATTCGTCGACGATGACGTCTGTTGGAGGCTGGACAATAATTTGGGGAAAAGCCGGCTTCTTATGGTGTCTCTTCAATGCTTGGCGGTAGCTCGGAGGGTTGGTTTCAAACGTGTTGCTCAAATCTGATAGAATTGCTGTTGTGGAGGTCGCGTTGGGGGATGCAAGAGACGAAAGTTGGGCTGCACTCCCGCCAAGAAGTCTTATCTCGGTTTGTTGCCAGCTCCATGGCTTTGTCGGCGACTCCATCGTGAGAAAAAATAGCACCTTGAGATGTACTTTAGATCCCTTCAATGACCCCTTGCATGATTTAGTCTTCTGATCGGATGATTCGATACGTTTCTCGAGTAGAAGATTGGCTTGATGCGCCGGAGCTGGTCCAGGACAGCGACATCTCCAACCAGTTGTGAGGACACTGTACAGTCCGCAGGCTTGCTCTCGTATCTGCTTGAATGCTTGCGGTGTTCTTCGTCTCTTCCTGAGCGGCGCCAATCTTTCACTTGAGGAGAAGAGCTTTTGTAACTCCTCGTTATTTGTTGTAAGGTCCCTGACCAGCTTTTCCCGCTTTTTCTTTGAGAGTACAAATTTTATTCTTCTGAACTCGTATTCCCACTTCATTCTGTTGGCGCCATCAGTCCAGGTAATCTATGCAACACATGTCAGTTACATAGACCCTTTCATGTCATCAGAAAAGGATGGTGTAATGTCTACAGCTATCAGTTCTTGCACTGCTTCCACGAGTTGAAAGACTATCAAAGCAGCGGTTGGTGCTAATTGAAGCCGAGCAATGATGTTCTATCGGTAGTCAATAGTGAATTGTAGAATGAGTAGCCGTGAGGGGACATTGCAGTGGCCAGAGCACAGGGATGGCACCCCTGTCATGGTACCTTCCCTGGTATGCCAGTCAAGGTCAGAAATCCTCTAGTCTACTAGCCGCAATAATGGGTAACGTAGCCCGAGAACTCTGTACATTTCGGCTACTGCAAGAGGCCCACAGCAGTAGCACCGAGGCTATGTTGTAGAAGTCTGATAGGAGCTTTCACCGCTGATAAATATGTTCGACCCCGCGTTTCAATGCCAGTGAAAGCGGTAAAGACAGCAAGACGCCTGGTGCCAGAGCGGTATTTTTGCCTCTATCGACTTACCTTGCCGTCTTCTAGCCCCAGCTTTCTCTGTAGTATATCCATTGCCCCATACATATCATCAATTGTATTTCGGTAGGACTGGTATGACTTGGGTAGCCTGTCTTTGAGCTTCTCTTCGAGTGCAGGAGTTCGCCAGGCAGCACCACAAGGATCTTCGAGGAGAGTACTCATCTCTGTGTCGGAGGTGATCAATGGCGAGAGGAGCTCCTCTAAATTCTCGTTGAAGAGCACAGATTGCCGGCCGATATCATGGACGAAAGCCAAGAACTCTGTGCGGAATTTCCACCACTCTTTGAGACTTTCGAAGCCTTCACGATAATGCTCGAGTGCGGAGATGAGCAGGGGAAAGCTTGCCAAGACGAGGCCTGCGGTCTCGACACCCGTCAGCATAATCTCCTGTGACGGATGACGTTCTGGTAACGGTGGTTGAATGTTGTACTACGTAGGCTGTTTTCTTCGAGCGTACGTAGACTAGTAATTGTTGACGGTGTCTACTGTTGTAAATCGCTGAGTGCGGCTGAAGTGTGTGCCTTGCGGGGCCAAGATGGTTTTAGCGTATGCAGAACATAAGAACCTCCCTCCGCCGCCGTACTCTAGGACTCGGGGGTTTTCCTGCGCCAAGCATTCTATAGTCTTCTGCACACGCTAATAGTCATTGCGCTGAAGCCTCAGTCAATAAGAAATGCCGTTAATCCTAAACATCCAATGCAGGTTGGCCCAGGCGTCTCACGGGTCACTCATTATGACCTGGTCGATTCTAAGTTTTCGCCGAGATGACTCTTGCTCAGCCGATTGCCTTCAAAAGCTTGTTATGTGTCCAGGCGTTTGACAGCTTGCATCACCTTGTATCAAGCGGCGACACTGTAGTGCCCGATCTATGTCTGAGCGCGTCTGCAATCAATGACGAGTTGGGGAGATTCAAGATCTGGGCTGGCAATATCGGGGCTCTGCAAAGAGACTCCAGATCCCTCGATTACAGACTCCGTGATGCATCTCAGGTACAAGAACGAGTACTACAGGTCCTCAAAGACCTGCTTGATTCCTTGCAGGAATGTTCATCCATTATTTCCGGAGGTAGACCTCAGCTTCCCAACTCTCCTGGAGAGGAATCCTAGGACGACTTCAGTGATGTATCCGATTCCGAACTGTCTGCACACTCCGATGTAGTTGATGAAAAGCCCATTTCGGAGCTTAGCCAGCTCTTCTTGTCTGTTATTGAGTCTGTAACAAGTCTGTTCAAACTTTCGATATCAATTAGGAAGCCCACTTCTCGAGATCGATACGCCAAAGCTGCTTCTCTGTCACCTTATGATCCTATATATGACATTAATCATGTAAGAGAAAGATTTCCCCACATCCGATTACGGCCTTGGTTTCTCGAAAGGGTGGGGAAGGCTAACACAAAACGACGGGAGTTTCTACGTTACTGGGAGAGGCACCATGAAAAGTTGGCGGCCAGTAGCGGCACGGAGAGTTCCGATCATGATCCAGAGCAGAGACCTTCCCGATTGAGATACACTGCACTTGACCAGCCGCGAGGGGCGTTGAGAGATGCAGAGGTCTCGACCGAAGTCGCCAGCTCCATGACACCCAGTCGACTTGCTTCTACCAAGGCTACCACCTACGTTGCCGATCTTCTAGAAAAGCTCGACCTAGAATCCAGCATTGCGAGATCAGAAACGTCATATGTAGCATCAGTAGCAAATGAATCATCATACAATGGCAGGCAGATACCCGATCCACCGAAAGAATCAGCGCATGGGATGCCGTTCGAGTGTCCGTATTGTTACACTATCCAAGTCATCAGGCATGCCAAACATTGGAGGAAACATGTCCTGACCGATCTCCAACCGTATCTCTGCACTTTTGAATACTGCTCATCACAGATGTTTGAGAGCCGCCATAGTTGGTTCCAACATGAACTTGAAATGCATCGAAAGTTGTGGCGCTATAATTTCTGTCCTATCGGTATCTTTACTTCTACAACAAAGCTCAGAAGACACTTGCAAGTGCAGCATGCAGAATACACCCGTCAACAGATGTCATCACTCATCACTTTGTGCGAGCAATCTCCAGAGAACATCGCGGCGTCGGCTTGCCCCTTCTGTGATTGGGAGTCACAACTTAGGGTTCCCGTCGATGAGAAATCTAATCCAATAGCCTGTGAACCAGCCTCACGATCTGCAAGCATAGTAGTCTCGCCTGAAGAACTCCAAAATCATGTTTCTCACCATTACGAGCATTTAGCCGTGTTTGCGTTACCGGTACTCCTGAAGGAGACTTCTGGGGCTTCATCGAACCAAGCTGCCCAGGATCTCGAGAGCGCCGGAGGATCCAAGGTGGCCAAGTCTTGGGACTCCTTCCCTTCCGAGGTTTCGTTTACCGAAGGACCAATCGCAACACTATACGAAGCTGTACAGGATGGTGACATCGAACGGGTCAAGAATACGATAGAGGGTGGAGCGGACATGAACGCTCTTGGAACTCTCGGAAACATTTTCGAAGTAGCAATTACGCTGAAAGATCCGCATAAACGACACACTATTATGAAGCTGCTTCTGGATTCTGGTGCCGACTCAAAAGCAGATGGCGGAAGACGTGTTGGAGGTCGCAACGTATTTCCCACCGCAGTCATCGACAACGATCGAGAGAGTATCCGATCGCTTCGGGATGCAGGGGCGGACGTTACTACTACGAACAACTCTGGACAATCCCCTCTTCGCATCGCCCGCATTCAAAGTCATGAAGAGATTGAAAACTCTCTGGAAAATCATTTCAATGACAGAAGATCCCGCGCTCTCGGAGATATCGCGGAAGATCCTAGCCTATCGGAATGACCACCTGCGAAGCAAGCTTCAGGACCTTCGACCACGAATTTGTGCGCTCGTGATTCAATGGCAAATAATTTGGTGAACACGCTACTAGCCCCATAGAAAGCTCGCCGGGCGATCAGGACGGCATAAGCCATACATCTCTCCCTAGAATAGCAAAAGCTGGTACTGGCGGTACCATTACTGGACCTGCGCAGAGTACTTTTCAGCCACCCACTGGAGTAACCCGGCCTAACTTTGATCCAGAATTTTTCAATAACAGGCCAGGATACTCCGACGACCTCACCTAGGCGTTCTTTCAACCAGCGATAGACGAAAAAAGTATGTTAACCTAGAATCACAAGACATCTAGCAGTCATTCAAATCGTGGTAGATTGATCACCAGAAGTAAGCCTTGGAGTGAACCTAAAACACCACCAACGCCAGGTTCTGTGGGTCCAAGGGAAAGCTCAGAATCTCCGTTCGGATTGGCCTTGCAAAGTTGATACGACTCCAAGAATCACGTCGTACCTAGTCTCGTCATTGATTGCGTCGTTGCGGTTGAGTATTTTGGGCTAGACAGCAAGGGCCTGTACCTAATTCCAGCTGGGAGCCAGATAGTGGTAGACGGGATTAGACATGGCTTTATCAATGGTGGGTGCCCAATAACGCTCTTGGCGTTCACCATTGCCTTGTTCCACAAAATCCGCTGATGTCTCACGAAGACGCGAACGTCACACTTTTGGTAATTCAGATCTTCTCAGTGAGGATAGCAACGATGTAACCACAGTACTCAAGGATTTTCTGAGCCAACTGCCGCATGCGCTCTTCGCAGCAACAGATCGCCCAGACTATCTAAGCGCGGCCAAAGCAGCAAGTACGATCATACGGGCGGTCACAACGACATTCCGGACACATACTTTTGAAAATCGACTTTGGTAGAAAATCCGACGTCGTCATGCGCAACCAAATGACACATGACTACGTAGTATTAATGCGTCCATGACGCTTATTATGGGCATCGTCGCTAATGTTAATGATATGCCTGCTGTCGCTATTAGTAGGATCTAGTATTACTATTAATCGATGCTCTACGGTAAGACAGGAACAGGCCTAGAGCAAGATAATAGCAGGCCTACAGCACGATAATAGCATGATATATTGGGGTATCTACCCTGCTTTATGCCTACGTAGTCCCATATTGACTATTTAGTTACGCATAACGACGTCGGGTTTTGGATTTTGGATTTCCAAAAGAATGTGTCCGGAATGTCGTTGTGACCGCCCGTCGATCATTACGATTGGACGGATAACACAGCACCTTTCAAAGTCATGTCTCGCTGCCATGCTATCAAGCGCTTGACGACGGCTTATGGACCACGCAAACGGCAAATGTGGACTCATTGTGGATCAAAGCCAGTGGCTGCAAGGGCGAAGACTTGGGATGGCCATAGTCAGGTGCGCCTCAAGCCCAACATGCAATGCGCGCTTGAGGTATCGGACTGTAGCCATTGCTACTCATCTGATTCGAGGGCTTGAGGTATTGTCTACCTTTCGTCTAAGACGGCATCTCGCGACTCATGTCACAAATCACGAGACACACAGCTTTGGAGTCCGGGAATATATAGAGGCTTGTCTGTTTCCATCACTATGTCTACCAATCGGTCTCTGTCCGGAGCGTGGTATTCGAAATATTCAGTGCAGAACGTAGCGAGCTGGAGTCGAGTGCGGGAGACGTTGTGAGTTGGCGATGTCAGTGTCGAGTTTGGGACTGTCAGGAGAAAGGTTCCGTCGACATGAATTGATAGCGCCGGACCGAGGATCTGTTGGAGCAGAAGCGCAAGGGTAGGTCTTGTCGAGAAGATCCTTCTTGCATCGAATATTGTTCACTGGAAGAATGTAGGTAAGCACTCAAGTACCAATAATTATTCACGGTGAAAGAAAGCATTGAAGAGCTTACGTTGGAGCATAGCCTCCAGCCACACAGTAA
>JAABUL010002042.1_pt1 | contig 35257 bp, 34 predicted proteins | sample 5559151 | NCBI WGS metagenome assembly JAABUL01 (sample SAMN10711876, study PRJNA513368) | rock metagenome | isolation source: Antarctica rocks | place: Antarctica: Victoria Land, Pudding Butte sud | reverse complement strand
TCATGCTACAGGAATTATACCCTGTTAAGAGGCAATATGCAACACGAAACAATCAATACAACAGAATATCTTGCCTTCGGAAAGGCAAGGCGGCACTTCCTCCCCAGAGATAAATCACGGGGCCTCCGTGCCGCTAAGATGGGTGAAAAGGTTTCAGACGGCGCTGCGCAACGAAGGCAGCCCGCGCGCTGGCGCTGCGCGCCTGTCCCTCGGAAGCCCTCACCCGGCACTGCGTGCCACCCTCTCCCACAAGCGGGTGAGGGTCAGATCGCCCCCGGCCCTAAGTTGTGGGGGAGAGGATCGCCCCCCGGCCCCCAATTCTGGGGGGGTAAGAGTAAGACCCGCTGGCTCCCCTGTGCCCGCAGGCACTTTCCCCTCCGGCTCCCCCAGAATTGGGGGCTGGGGGGCGATCCTCTCCCCTCTGGCTCCCCAGAATTGGGGCGGGGGGGCGATCTTATGGGGGCGGCTAGGGGGTAAGGCCTCTCCTCATCACAGCCTTCCCATATTACTTGATGGTCTTGCCAGCCATGGTCTTGACCTTACCGTTGGGCGTCACAATGCGGTTGACACCTTTGGCGCGGCGCCGGACCACCGACTTCTGCCCGGTGGCCTGATGCGCGGCGACACTGGCGTGTTCGCCGCCTTTGCGCGCGACATACTGGGTGGCTTTGGCGGCTTTGTGCGTGCTCTTGCTGGCATTTTCGCCCGCTTTGCGGACAGGGTACTGGATCGCTTTGCCCAGCTTGCTGAGTGTATTGCTGTCGTGCTTTTCGGGCACAGCGCCCCGGTCGGCGGTCTGGGCGTGGGCCAGCGGCGCGGCCAGGGTCAGGGCCGCAAACAGGGCTGTAGTCAGGACGGTGCGAGGGGACGGTGCGTTCATAAAAGTTCTCCTAAAGGCGTGACACGAGGGGCAGGCCGATCCCCGGCGAGGCGGATACGATGGCATCGAGCAGGACTCGAGGCGGGTGCGGGTGCGGCCACGCAAATGCATGGCGGAACGCGGCGTCCTGGCAGGCGGTCAATTGGTCGAAGTTGATGACATCCAAAGTCAGCAAGTTCTCATATTCCCACGGCAGGCGGACATTGTGCAGGCCTGCGTTGTCGGTGCAGATAATCACATCGACACCCGCCGCCTCGCAGCGCTCAAAGACCGTGCGCAGCGAAGATAGGTTCGGCAAAGTTCCCGTCTTCAAATAGGTCGTGGGGCAGACTTCCAGGCACTGCCCCCGCGCGGCGACATCGTCCAAAAGCTCCGGGAACCGCAGGGGAATCTGGATGCCGTGCCCGATGCGCGACAAAAACGGCAGCAGGCGCGGGTGGCACCCGTCCGTCGTTTCGTACACATGGCCCGTTGTCTTTATCCCCGCCGCGCGCGCTTCTCTAAACAGCGACACCAGCTCGTCCATGCGCGCGGCATAATAGATGTCCGGCCCGGCAAGGTCAATGCCGCAGACATAGTGGGGCATCTCGCGGGCGAGTTCAAGCATAGCCCGGTTGACTTCGGCGGGCAATTGCGAGTGCATGCACAAAATCTGGCGCATAAGCAGCGGGTATTTGGGGTCGCAGCCCGCCTCGCCGATTGTTTGGATGACGTCGCGCATCTGCGCTATTCTCTCAGTTAATGGCAGGGCGGGGTCGGTGCGGTAAAACGGCGTGTGGCGCAGCTCCAGGTAGCAAATCCCCTCAAACACATACGCCCCGCGCACCAGCTTGGAGACGAAGTAGGGCAGCGTGTCCAGAGTTTGAAACGGTTCCACTAAAGCGTGCAATTCCAAATACTCGGCCAGCGACGACCGGGGGCGCGTGACAAACGCTTCAAATCCTTCGTAGTCGGGAAATTGACGGGCCAGCGGATGCCCGGTGCGGACAAGGTAGCGCCAGAAGACGCGGGGCACGACCGCCCCACCCAGGTGACGATGCAGTTCGGCGTGGAGTGACATACTCAATTATACCCGGAGAGTATGCCGGGCTGAGAGACTGCCGCGAAACAAGTGGGAAGGCTACCCGCTTGTTTTCAAGGTGACTGATAAAAAGAGGGCGCGGTTCTTTCTTCCAGGCGGCCATCGGGGTAGCCGACAATCAGGTGGTGGCAGAGATGAATGAACAGGCCGCATTCCACCACGCCCAATGTGGCATTGAGGGCGCGCTCCAGCGCGGCGGGGTCGGCGAGGGGGCCGTCAAAGTGCAGGTCGGCGACAAACAAAGAGTCGTCGCTGACAAACGGCGAACCGTCGGGGGCGCGGCGCAGGACGGCGCGACAGGGAAAGCCGGTTTCCAGCCGCGCCAGCGTGGACGGCCAGGCCCAGGGCACAATGGCGCACGGAACGGGGTGCGCGCCCAGGGTAGTTTTGACTTTGCCGGGGTCTACGATAATAATCTCATGCGCGGTCGCGGCGGCGACCAGTTTTTCCCGCACCAATGCTCCGCCGCCGCCTTTGATGAGGTGAAACCGGGGGTCTACTTCGTCGGCACCGTCAATTGTCAGGTCAAACTGCACGGCCTCGTCCCAGTCCAGCAGAGGGATTTGCCGGGCGCAGGCCAGCTCGGCGGTCGCCAGGGACGTGGCGAGGCAGCGCAGGCGCAGGCCCTCGTCCTGTATGCGCCGCCCCAGGGCCGCAATGGCGTAGGCAGTGGTGGACCCTGTCCCCAGGCCGACCGTCATGCCGTCCTGAATATAGGTGACCGCGCGTTCGGCGGCGATTTGCTTGGGGTTAAACACAGAAGTGTCGGCAGAGGGGGGAGCAGACTCAGCGGGGTTGGTGGGCATGGAGGCAGGCTCCGCAGGCTAAAAAGCCGAGAGGTAATTCCCGCGCGGGCGGGGTGAAAAAGAAAGCCCGCACGGGCGGGCTTTCTGCGTAATCTTGGTGCCCGGAAAGAGAGTCGAACTCTTACAGGGTTTCCCCCACAACGACCTCAACGTTGCGCGTATACCATTTCGCCACCCGGGCAGGTGCGTTCTGGGAGTTATTATACAAAGTTCAGGCGATGCTGTCAAGGGGGCGATGTACAACTGAGGGACGCCTGCGCCGCATGACCAAAGCAGCGGCTAGGCACTTAAACGGTCGCAGCGCTTGACTTTGGCCCCCGATAACTACTACAATAACGGGAGTAGGCTTCACCAAACCGCGCTGCGCAGGCCGCTGGAAAGAATTGTATTTCTTTGGCTGAGACCGTAACATCGGAAACAAACATCAGCGGCGATGCGCCATTGCCCCATCCGCTCCCCTGTGCGGGCGATGTGCAGCACGCGCGCCTGCTCCTGGTCACGCCGGACACGGACAAGGCGGGCACGCTGCGCACACGCCTGACCCTGGCGGGCTACGGCGTAGACTGGGCGCTGAGCAGCGCTTTGGCCCTGGCATCGGTGCAGGCGCAGGTCCCCGACCTGGTCTTGATTGCGGCCACGGAGGCGGGCGGACTGCCGGGCCAGGCAGCGGTTTCTCTGGCGCAGGAACTCAAGGCGGTGTCGGACGGAACATATCTGCCCTGCTTGCTGCTGACAGAGATGCACGCAGACGCCCTGGAAGACTGGGCGGCAAGCGGGGTGGATGACACTCTCTCTCTGGAAGCGGACGAGGCCCTGCTGCGGCTGCGTGTCGGCGTGCTGCTGCATTGGAAACGCCGTTATCAGGCCCTGACGGACAGTCTCTTGGAGATGGAAGCGAGCTGCACGGCAGCGCGCCAAGCGTCGGCCCGGTATGCCGCCGTCTTTAGGCAGAACCGGGAAGCCATGCTGCTGGTCGGCACGAACGGGCAGATTTTGGAAGCGAACTCCTGTGCCTGCGTCCTCGCGGGCTTCAAGATCGGCACGCTTGCCGGGCAGCCGCTGGCCCGGCTATGCCCGCCTGAGCTGTTATGGGCGTCGCAAATGACGACTTCAGGTACGGTGGATTTGTTCTCCGACCCCGATGCGTCCCTCGTGACTGTTTCAGGGGAGATTGTTCCCGCCGAGGTGCGCAGCGTGCCGGTTCAGCCGGCATCCCAGCCCGGCACGGACGCGGCCCCCGCGCATGACAATTCCGCCTTGTTTGTGGTAACACTGACCGACCGCAGGCCGGAGCGGGCGCGTCTTGCCCAGGTGCAGCGGGCGGCGGCGGCGGAAACCGCGCTTGTCTTCAGCAGGGAGATCAACAATCCCCTGTTTGTGATTTCCAGCAATCTTGAGCTTCTGCAAAGCGCCCTGGGGCAGGAGGACTCGCGCGTGCAGGCCAAGCTCGGGCGAATTGCCGATGCGGCAGGCCGGCTTGCCCAGGCAGCGACACGGGTGTCCGCTCTGCCTTCCTCTGAACCGCCCGAAGATTAACACCAATTCCAAAACAAAACAGCCCCAAAGAACCACTGTTATGACTGAAGCTCCCCTGCGTTTTGCCATTGTCGGGTGCGGCAGCATCGCGCCCACCCATGCCGATGCTCTGGCCTCTCTCCCCGAAGCCGCGCTGGTGGCCTGCTGCGACAGCCTGCCCGAACGCGCCATCGCATTCGCGCAGAAATACGGCCTGCGCCCTGTTTCGCTGGACGAGATGCTGGCCGATCCCGCGATTGATGCCGTGACTGTGTGCACGCCCAGCGGCCTGCATGCCGAGATCGGCGTTCGCGCCCTGCGCGCGGGCAAGCATGTGCTGGTGGAAAAGCCGATGGACGTGTCGCTGCCTGCCTGTGATGCCCTGGCCCACGCGGCGAGGGAGTCCGGGCGCACGCTGTCTGTGGTTTCCCAGCACCGCTTTGACCCCGCGAGCGTCCGCGTGAAGCAATCTATAGCACAGGGCGAGCTTGGCCCGTTGATCTACGCCGATGCCCGCGTCCCCTGGTTTCGGACGCAGGAATACTATGACAGCGGCGACTGGCGCGGGACATGGGCCATGGACGGCGGCGGGGCCTTGATGAACCAGGGCGTGCATACGGTAGATTTGTTGCGCTGGATTTGCGGCCCCGTGCAAAGCGTCTACGCGCAGACCCGCACCCTCGCCCATGCCCGCATGGAGGTGGAGGATATTGCCTGCGCCACCCTGACATTCGCGAGCGGCGCTCTCGGGACGCTGACCGCATCCACGGCGCTGTATCCCGGCTTCGCGGCACGCCTGGGGGTGCACGGCACGCTGGGAAGCGCGGTGATTGAAGGCGACACGCTTGCGCTTCTGGCCGTGCAGGGCCGGGATTTGATCGCGGGGCAGGACGCCAACAGCCACGCCCTGCAAGTGGCGCAGGGCGGCACCAAAGCCGCCACCGAGGGGAAAGGGCAGTCGGCATCGTCCCACCCGGCTGCCGTGTGGGGCGATGCGCACCGGGCGCAGCTTGCCGACTTTATCCATTGCTGCCGCACCGGCGACACGCCCATTGTGGATGCGCAGGGGGCGCGCGAGGCCGTGGAACTGGTGCTGGCCGTGTATCAATCGGCACGCACCGGACAGGTCGTGTTTCTGTGATACTAATCGGCATCGACCCCGGCACGGCGACCACCGGCTACGGCGTGGTGGACAAGCGCGGCGACCGCGTGCATTACATCGCGGCGGGCGTGATCGTGACCCCGCCTTCCCTGGACCCGCCCGCGCGCCTGCAAATGATCTACGACCAGTTTAACGCATTGGTGGACACGCATCAGCCTGCCGAAGTGGCGACGGAGCGCCTGTTTTTCACCAACAATGTGACTACCGGCATCCCCGTAGGCCGCGCGTTGGGGGTGATCCTGCTGACGCTCGCCCAGCGCAATCTGCCCTGGACCGAGTACACGCCCACCCAGGTAAAAAGCGCGGTGGTCGGCGTGGGCAATGCCGATAAAAAGCAGGTGCAGTTCATGGTCACCCGCCTGCTCAGCCTGCGCGAAACCCCGAAGCCCGACGATGCCGCCGATGCCCTGGCGATTGCCCTCTGCCACGCCCACTCCATGCGCCTGGGGCCGGTGGTAAGGCCCGGCGTGCGCGGGTAATACTTTTTCGCGTAAACGCGGCGGGTATAATACCAATCACCAACCTATTCCAATCACTTTTCCGAGGAGAACCAGCACATGGCGGGAACAATCGTGGGGGTCTTCCAGGACCACCGGGCGGCGGAAGAAGCGGCGCAGGCGCTGCTTGATGACGGCGTGCCCCTGGCCGACATCGCCCTGGTGGCAAAGAATGCCGGAGGCGAAACCGGCTCGTACCAGGAGGAAGGCGACCGGCCCGCCGATATTGGCGAGGAGTTTCTCACCCATGCCGTGCGCGAAGTGCCCGAGCATGACGTGGAGCGCCCGGTCAACCACCACGCCGAAAGCATTGCGCGCGGCGTGGTCGGCTTTGTGATCGGCGGGCCGATCCTGTCGCTTGCGGTCGCGCTGTGCATTTACCTGCCCGGCGCGGATGCGCTGTTTACGGCCCACCCCCTGATGCCCCAGCTCGGCGGCGGCCTGCTGGGCGGCATTATCGGGGCATTGGTCGGGTCGCTGACAGCAGGCGGCGTGCCAGAAGACGCCGCGCGCGCCTACCATCAGCATGTAGAGCGCGGCGAGACATTGGTGACCGCGCTGTCGTCGAGCAGCCGCGCTCCCCACTTGCAGGAGATTTTGAAGGAGCACGGCGGGCGGCGGCTTGGCTTTTACCCGCGCTTTCTGGACAGCGTGCAAAGCGTGGAGTCCTAGCGTATTGGGGAAGGCTGCTTGCGGGCGCTGCGCCAGGCTTGTATCAGCATTCTGAGGGTGTCGCAAGCGTATCCCGACGACGGAACAAACTGTTCCGTCGTTGGTACACGCTTGCACCGCCTATGGAATGCCGAAGTGATGCCGACGAAATACGTTCGCCAGGCCATAGCCAAGCGACCGATTTCTTCCATCATGCTGGAGACGCCCTCATCGCGGGCGGGGAAGCAGGACATGCAAGCGGAGTTTTTGCCCGACGGTGCGCTGGATTGCCCAATCCTGCGATTGTTCGGCTTCCAGGCTGCTGAGATACACCGCCTGATGGCCCTCTGCTTCTGCCTGGCGAACGGCTCCGCCCGGCAAGCCGAAGTGCCTGCGGAGCCGGTCAATGGCTGCCGACTGACACTCAGCGTTGGGCGCTTCAACAAGGGTGTGATGCGCTCCGATGAACACGGAAGGTTTGAGTGCATTCTGACTTCCGAACGCTGGGAAGAAGCAGTCGCGATGCTGGCTCCTTTTTGCCGGAGGGAAAATGGGAACCGCTTTCAGTGGCTTGACGAAACGAGCGAGATTTCGCTGCTGCTCTCGCAAAGCGGCCAGTGGTGAACGGCACAGCGGCGCAGTTTCTGCAAGACGTGCAGGCGGTCATGGACTGGCTGCTGCCGATCATCACCGGGGGGTAGCACAATGCCGACCATTCCATTCAACGATCAAAGCGTCAGCGAGCAGGCACGCCGGACACTGCAAACAGCATTCGGCCCCAATACCGCCGTTCGGACAGACGAAGGCGAAGCCGGGCATGTCTCTGTGCGCATCGTTTCCGACCGCTTCGACGGCTTAGGGGACCTTGCCAAGCAGGACCTAGTTTGGGAGGCTCTCAGGCGGGAGATGCACGAAGAAGCGCAGGCCGTGGCATTGGTGCTGGCCTTCGGCACTGACCAGATTTAGCGAGAGGACGCGGGAAAAGCGGCTGCCGTCGGAAGCCGCAGGGCAGCGGCAAAAGGAGCGTCAGGCGCGCTCCAGGCGGCAGGGTCTTGAAGACAATACTATCTTTCTTCTTGACAGCTTACGCAGAGTGCGTTACAATTTATGCACTCTGCGTAACGATAAGCTGCTGAATGCCCTGTTCCCAAAGACCCGGCAACACTATCCTGCATTTAAGAAGCCGCAATGAACGTAAAAACTCTAGGACAAAGGGCCGCTGCCAAAGATGGCAGCGGCCCTTGTGTGTATCTGTCGGCGGGAGAATGTCAGGCGCGTTCCAGGCGGCGGCGCAGGCGGCGGGTGTTGAACACAACCGAGAGTGAGCTGATTATCATCGCCCCCGCCGCGACAATCGGGTTGACCCAGCCCAGCACGGCGAGCGGAATGCACACGCCATTGTAGAGGCAGGCCCAGAAGAGGTTTTGCTTCATCACGCGGGCGGTTTCGCGGCCAATGCGGAACAGGTCGGCCAGTCGGCCCAGGTCATCCCCGACCAAGGTGATGTCGGCGGCGCGGCGGGCAATCTCCGTGCCCGACCCAAACGCAATGCCGATATTGGCCTGCGCAAGCGCGGGGGCATCGTTGATGCCGTCGCCGACCACCGCAACCACCTGGGCCGCTTGCGCCTCCCGCACGCGGGCCACTTTGTCGGCGGGGGTCATCTGCGCGGTCAAGCGCGGGATGCCGACCGAGCGCGCGATGGCTTCGGTCGTGTCCCGCGCATCGCCCGAAACCACTTCCACGCTGAGGCCCAGTTTCCGCAAAGCGTCCACAGTGGCGGCGGCATGGGGGCGCGCGCTGTCGCCGAGGGCAATCAGGCCGCGCACCTGGCCTGCTTCTGCGCTGTCAAGCGGGGAAGAAGTGGGAGCGGTGCCGTAAAACAGCGCGGTCTGGCCCTGCGCCTCGCACGCGCGGGCATGCTGTTCCAGCGTATCGGGGAGGGGGGCATTCTGGGCATGCGCCAAAGCGCGGTTGCCGATAAACCAGCGCGTATTGTCAATAATGCCCGTGATGCCCTGGCCGTCGTGGCGGGCAAAGTGGCCGACAGGCACCGGCGGCGCGGGAAAGTGGGCCTCGGCATGCCGGACAAGGGCGCGGGCCAGCGGGTGCTCGCTTGGGCGCTCCAGGGCGGCAACCATGCGCCAATCATCGCTGCTGCCGCCTTCAGCAGAGACAACATCACGGACAGCAAAGCGGCCTTCGGTCAGGGTGCCGGTCTTATCTAATAACACATGACGGACGCGCGGCAGGGTCTCCAGCACGTGGGTGTTGGCGATCAGAATGCCCCGGCCTGCGGCATGGCCGACGCCGGTCGTGATCGCCATGGGTGTCGCAAGGCCGAGGGCGCAGGGGCAGGCAATGACCATAATGGCGACCATGCGCACCAGAATAGCCGATGCGGGCGCATGCAGCAGCCACAAAACGCCGCCGGTGCCCAGCGCCAGCACGAGAATGGCGGGCACGAACACGCGCGAAACCCGGTCCGCCCACCGCTCCACGGGCGACTTGGAGGCCAGCGCTCCCTCCACCAGAGCGATCATCTGGGCCAGGGTCGTGTCCGCGCCGGTATGCGTAACTTCAATCGTCAAGGGGGCATCGGCGGCCACAGTCGCGCCGGTCACAGTGTCGCCCGCAGTCTTCCAGGCGGGGCGCGACTCGCCGGTCAGCAGGCTTTCGTCAATGGAGGCCGTGCCGTCCACAATGCGCCCGTCGGCGGGAATGCGCTCGCCGGGCCGGACGCGCACACGGTCGCCAACGGCCAGCTTGCCCAATGCCACCAGAACCTCGCGCCCGTCGGGGGCCACCACCAGGGCTTTGCGGGGCAGCAGGCCGTGCAGGAGGGCGATTGCGCCGGTCGCCTCGCCCCGCGCCCCCGCTTCCAGATGCTTGCCGATCAGCACCAGGGCAATCAGCATGTCCGCCGTGTCAAAGTAAACGCGGGGGTCGCCTTTGGTCATTGCCCACAGGCTGTAGGCGAATGCGGACAGCGCGCCCAGCGAAATCAATGTTTCCATCGTCGCCGTGCCATGACGCGCGGCCTGCCATGCCTTGCGAAACAAGGGCGCGCCCGCCCACAGCACCGGCAGCGACAGCAATAATGCCCACAGCGACAGCAGATGCGCCGCCCCGTTCTCTAAAGAGAGCTGCGGGAAACGGCGCGCGAAGTACCCGACATACAGCGCGATGCTGAACATGCCTACATTCATCGCGAAGATCATCGCGACCACGGCGCGCACCAGCGACAGGCGGCGCGCTTTTGTGCCGTCACTGCCGCCCTGCTCGGCGGAGTAAAGCTCTGCGCCATATCCCAATCGCTTGATAACGGCAATCAACTCTTCGGGGGCCGTGCGGGCGGGCTTGTAGGTCACCCGGACAACATCCGAGGCGAACTGCACGCTGCACTGGGTCACGCCTCTGGCTTGTCCCAGCACGCGCTCAATCAGCCACGCGCACGATGCACACCACAGGCCGCTGACATGGAATGCCGCCTCGCGGGTCGTGCTGAGCGTGTCGGCAGGCGTGGGGCAGGTCGGCCCAGTGTCCTGGTTTCCTTCTTCTCTGCGGGACGGGGGTTCGGCGAACAGAGGGGCAATGCCATTCTCGGGCCGCGCGATCAGGCCCATTTGCAAACACTGCTGATAAAGGGAGGTTTGTGTCGGGTCCTGCCCCTGGCCCAGGGCATGGCTTTCGCTGAGTATCTGATACACCTGGCGGCAGCCCTGGCAGCAAAACACGCGCGCCGCGCCGTCCACAGTGGCGGGCAGCGGCGGGCGCGCGGCCAGGCCGCACAGGTCACACACAGTCGCAGGGGCGGCGACAGCCATAAACAAAGCTTTCTTTAATCGTCCTTGGGGTGGTCGGCGGGAGTTTGATAGGCGGCAGTCGGCGGGTGGCGCTCGGCATAATACGCCGTGTAAAACGTGATCCCGGCAAAGAACACAGTGACAAGGATGAGTAATACCAGAAAGATGGTGACGCCGGTCGGCGGCTTGGTGCGGGCACGCTCGGCGGGCGAGGGCGGCGGCGGCAGTTTGACATTGCTCCAGGAGCGCGGCATGGTAAAGTTTCCTCAACTCTTGTATTAAAAATGACCGAGAGGCCCTCCGGCCTCTTCGGGACTAACAAGGCACACACTCAGCGAGACGGCGCATAGAAAAACGTGGGGACGACAACGTGCCCCTGCGGACTTTGCACGCGCAAACGCACCCGCAGGCGCGTTTGCGGCGGCACGGCACGGGTCGGCACGGACACAGTAATGGGAACGGAAACCATGTCGCGCGGCTCCAAGACAATCCTGGCGGGCGCGATAGTTGCGCCGGGTGGCAGCCCACTGACTCCCAGTACATAGGTTTGCGCGCGGGGAGTTCCATTGGCGAGCGAAAGCGAATAGCCGTTGCGCGCAAAGCGTCCATCGCGGAAAATCGCGCCGTTGGCAGTGACGCTTGCAGTCAGCGGCACGCGCCCGACCATCTGCCATGCCACCATCCCGCCGAAGAAAACCAGGCCCAGCACGACTGCCGCGCGCTTTTTATCCCACAAGCCCCACTTCTGCAGTGGCGTCAAAACGGCGGGCATACGCTCCGGCTGCACCCCGTAGCGGAACTCAATCAGGCCCGCCACGCCGCGCTTGCCCAGCACGTCATCGCAGGCATCGGCGCATTCCCCGCAGCCGATGCACTCCATCTGCCCCGCGCCCTGCTTGATGTCAATCCCCATCGGGCAGGCAGTCTCGCAGCGCCCGCATTGGATACAGTCATCTGCGCGCTCGTCTAAGTAGCGCACGGCCAGGGTGTTGGTGTCCGCCAGCAGGCCCAGCATCGCGCCATAAGGGCAGGCATTGGCGCAGAACTTCCGGCGTATCCACAGCATGTCCGCCGCGACCACGACTGCAAGTCCGTAAATGACCAGAGCAGCAGACACGTCTGCGAGGGGATGCAAAGCCGCGCGCCCCACAGTGCGCGGCGCGAGCCAGTACGACGCCACCACCAGGCCCGTGCCCAGCGACACAGCGAGCAAAGACAGCGACCACACGCCCCGCGCCAGCAAAAACTGCGCCCGGCCCCGGCGCGCGCGCAAGGCTTTATCTAAGCGCGCCTTGAGCGAGTCGGCAAAGTCCGAGGCGAGCGTCTGAGGGCACACCCACCCGCACCACACGCGCCCATACAAGAACGACACAGCCACCAATGCCCACACGCCCAGCATCGCCACCCAAAACAGCAGCAGCAGGTCGTGAGCCGCCATTTTGTGCCACGCGAAGTAAAACACTCCCTGCCGCACATCCAGCCGCAGGCCATTGGTGAGGGGGAGCGCGACCAGCAGAATGCCGCATAGCACCTGTAATATGCGCCGCAGAGGATGCCAATGGGCGCGGGGTTTTGCCGCCGGACGCGGGGAGGAGGCTGGCTGGATAATGCGCGAAGAAAGGTCGATCACAATGCCGTTATTATACCCGCCGGGCTTTGATAACAGGCAAAGCGCGCGACAGAGGGGCAGGAAACGGCGCGTCCTCTGCCGAATTGTGGCGGGATGATCGGACGAAAGATAGGCGGCTTATGTCTAGGCGAATGGTTTCGGCAGCAGTGCTCCTTGCGCTTTGCTTCTTGTACGCGGCGCCCAAGGCGGCACGGGTGGCGGCGGCACGACCGCACGTGGCAGGCCCGAAAGGGCCGACCCTGCCCGGACTCAAGCCCGGCGGCGCGACCCTGCTGCCGAACGGCTGGAAACTGACCCCGGCGGGGCATCTGCTGACGCTGCCGGGCGACATGCCGCTGCAAATGCAAATCACCCCGGATGGCAAGTCTCTTGTTGTCAATACCGGCGGCTACCATGACCACACGGTCAGCCTTGTCAATTTGGCAGCCGAGACAATCACGCAAAGCATCAATGTCGGCAAAGACTGGGACGGGCTGGCGATCAGCCCCGCCGGAGATGCCGTGTTTGTGTCGGGCGGCGGCGCGCCTTCCCCGGAGTTTCTTCAGGGCGCGCGGCGTTTGGGCGCATCGCCCGCCCTGCTCGCCGGGTTTGCAAAGCCTGTCCTGCGGCTGGGGCTGGCGCAGGGAAAGCTCTCGGCCCCCATTGGCATGGACGTATCGGGCCTTGACACAGGCGCGCAGTTTGTCGCGGGCCTGGCGGCGGGGCGCGGGGGCACGCTGTTTGTGCTCAATGCCCAAACCAATACTTTGTACAAACTGGGCGGCAGGCCACTCGCAACGCAGGGGTTTGTCGGGACAGGCTATGGCCCGAGCCGGGTCGCCCTTTCGCCCGATGGCACCGTGGTGGCTGTTTCCAACGAGGGCGCGCAGTCCGTGTTCCTGTTTAATGCGGACACGCTGGATAAGATAGGCGAGGTCGCTGTCGGTATCCATCCCCACGCGCTCGCGTATGGCAAAGACGGGCGGCTGTTTGTCGCAAACGCGGGCAGCAGCACGGTGTCGGTGGTGGACGGCGGAACAGTTGTTGAGACAATCAGCACCGCCTCCGACCCCGATTTGCCGGTCGGCTCCACGCCCGATGCCCTGGCCCTGACGCCGGATGAAACGCGCCTGTATGTCGCAAATGCGGGCAGCAACAGCGTCGCCGTGCTGGACACTTCAGACCGCCGCGAGACCAAAGTGCTGGGCTTTATTCCGACCGCCTGGTACCCCACATCGCTGGCCGTCTCGCCGAGTGGCACGACCCTGTTTGTCGGCACGGCCAAAGGCGCGTCTTCGCGGGCCAATGTCCCCGCGCTTGCCCCCGGCCCGCGCACCGACTATGACCACCAGCACTTGTACGATTATATCGGCAATGTGCTGACAGGCCATGTCGCCATTATCGCCGTTCCCAGCCCCGCCGCGCTAGCCGCCTATACCCGGCAGGTGGCCGCCAACACCCCTGCCCCGCCCGCCGTCCTGACCAACCATGATGCCCGCCTGGCCGACACTGCGTTTGCGGCGTTCCGGCATCTCACGCACGTTTTGTATATTATCCGCGAAAACCGCACCTACGACCAGGTGCTGGGCGATATGCCCGGCGGCAGCGGCGACCCTGCGTTGTGCTTGTTCGGGGCACAGGTCACGCCCAATGCGCATGCCCTGGCAAAACGCACGGTGCTTCTGGATAACGTGTACTGCAATGGGGAAGTGTCGGAAGACGGCCACCAGTGGTGCGACAGCGCGTATGCCACCGACACCACCGAACGCTCCTGGCCGAGCAGCTACAGCGGGCGGGGTGAGCCGGGCGCGGACGAGCGTTTGACCGCCTCGCCCGCAGGCTATCTGTGGGACGAAAGCGCGCGCCATGCCCTGACATACTATTCTTACGGCGAAACGGCGGGGCTGAAGGCATCGCCCAATGCCCCGCCTTCCCCCACGGGCGACCCCGGCCACGGCGCGCTGGCCGGGCATCTCAGCCCCGCCTGGGCCGCGATCCCCTTCGGGCGGCACGATACCGAGCGCGCCGCCGTGTTCCTGGCCGATCTGAAGCGCGCCGAGCAGACCGGGCAGTGGCCCCGCTTTCAGATCATGTCTTTGGGGGAAGACCATACCCAGGGCCTCAAAGCGGGCGCGTATTCGCCCATCGCCCATGTCGCCGCCAATGACCTGGCATTGGGGCAGATCGTGCAGGGGGTCTCGCAGTCGCGCTTCTGGCGCAGCACGGCCATCTTCGTGATTGAAGACGATGCCCAAAACGGCCCCGACCACATAGACGCCCACCGGACGGTCGGCCTGGTGCTGTCGCCCTATGCCCGGCGCGGCGTGGTGGACAGCACGTTCTACACCACCGCATCGTTTGTGCGCACCATGCAGCTGATCCTCCATATGCCGCCCCTAACGCAGTACGATCATGCCGCCGCGCCGCTGTACGCGGCCTTCACCGACAAACCCGACTTCGCCCCGCTCCTGCTGACGCCGCCCCGCGTGAGCCTGGAAACGCGCAACCCCGCCACCGGGCCGGGCGCAGCCGCCTCCGCCCGCCTGGACCTCTCCGCGCCCGACCGCGCAAACCCCGATGCCCTCACTGCCGTGCTGTGGCACGCCCTGCGTCCCGGCCTGCCCATGCCCGCGCCGGTTCGCAGCGCGCACGGGCTTGCTTTTTGAGACACAGTGAGACTGGGAGATTACCAAAGGGCCAGACGCCGGTTGGCGTCTGGCCCTTTGGTAGTTTCGTCACAGCAAATCACTCAGCATCACAACCGGCAGACTCGGCACTCGGCGAAAGACTTGATCGTTGGTGATAAACAGCGTACACTCAGCGATCAGCGCAGTGGCGGCATGAAGAGCATCGGGGGTCTTTAGGAATGTGGTCGCGCGCAGACGTGCGGCTTCGCGCATGACAGGCTGCGTCAGCGGCAGAAGCCGTAAATCGCCTGCGCTCAAAGCACGCTCGTAGGCGGCAACAAGCGCAGAGTTGCCTGTTTTGTATGGCCCGACCAAAGTTTCCAGCACCAGCAATTCGCTGCTTACCAAAACGCTCTGGCCTTGCGCCGCCGCGCTCCAAACCGGCAGCATCAGCGGCCAAAAATCGGCATGCCGCTCCACGCTATAAATAACGGACACGGTATCCAAATAAACATTGCCGGCGCTCGGCAGGATTACTTGTCCCATGCGTCACGCTCTTCGCGCAGAAAAGCCTCTGCGTCGGCGGCAGACTTGAAAACACCGGGTGGGGACATCTCTTGGAGAATGTCCAGCATGGAAGGTTTGTCTGCAAAAGAACCCGGCGCGGTCGGCGTGTGCTGCTCCAATCCTTCCAGGGCTTCACGCAGCACATCGTCCGGCGAGAGATAGCCGCCGCCTGCAACAAGCCGCTGAACGATCTGCGCAAGTTCCGGCGTCAGCGTAATGGTCATGGGCTTATTTTACCTGGCAATGCGGCCATTTTGACGCCGAACTCTTGTTTCCGCTCAGGACGCGGCGGCATCAAACCACGCGGTGAAGCTGGGGTAGGCTTGCTCGCGCCCATCATGGTACAGCACCACGACGCCTTTGTTTTTACCCGCTTCGTCCTTGTCAAAGCACGCGAACGCGCCCGTATCGTTGCGGCGCGCAAACGCGGTCAAATGCCGTGCCGGGTCGTATTCACGCAGGCGCGTGCTGACCGATGCAATCTCGTCTTCGTGCAGCATCTCCCATGGCCCCAAAGTATCGGGAGCATCGGCGGAGGTGGCTTCTTTGGTACGTTTCTTAAACCCGGCCATTGCGTATGCCTCTTTTCGGGGGACTTCCAGTAAAAGTAATAAGCCAAGTGTACCTGCGCGGCCCCCAGCCCCAAACACATGAAAGTCTTGGGTTACAACAAAACACTGAGGATTACTCGTTTTTATACCGATACGTGGAATGTTATCAGAGTTGCACGCAGCTCTCTTGCCTTTGATAAACTGCTCTTGATAGGAAGTATTCTTACGATGGAAACTATTGCACGCGCAGGGCGCGAAGCGTGCCTGCCCACGGACAACGGCTGCGCACGCTGCCAATCGGCAGGACGGCCCGCCGCATCCGATACTACCTATTTGCTGCTTGGGCCGCAGAACGCCCATGCCCACGAAGCGCTGGCCCGCGAATTGGATGCCGCCAATGTTCCCTACCGTGTTTTGGAGGGCGCGCTGGCCCTGCGCACGCAGCGGGCGCGCTTGTCCGGCTTTGCGCTGTCGTTTTTGCAGGGCCTCCCCGCTGCTGTCGCCGATGCCGTCAAGGCGGTCTTTTACAGCGGCGACCTGGACTGCGCCTTTTCCACGCTGGCCGCCTTTGTGCGGGCCGAGCCGATCAGCACGCTGCTGGCCGATGCGCGCCATGAATGGGTGCGCGATGCGCTGGAAGACGACTGGCTGACCAGCTTCTTTCACCCCATCGTGGAAGCCAACACGGGCCTGGTCTTCGGCTACGAGGCGTTAATTCGCGCGCGTCACCCCCAGACACAGGAGCTGATTGGGGCCGGGCCGATTATCGCGTCCGCCACCCAGCTCAAGCTGGAGCATGTGCTGGACCAGCAGGCGCGGCGCACCGCCATCAAGCACGCCGCCGCTTTGGACGTGCCCAACATTCGCTTTTTTATCAACTTTCTGCCCAACACCATCTACGACCCCGAAGTGTGTCTGCGCACCACGATGGAAGCCGCCGACAAGTATCATCTGGACCCCGCCCGCCTGGTCTTTGAGGTAGTGGAAACCGAACGCATCCCGGACATGGCGCGCCTGCGCCACATTCTAGATTATTACCGCTCGCGGGGCGTGGGCACAGCCGTGGACGACATGGGCGCGGGCTTTGCCAGCCTGCAATATCTCGCCGAGCTGCGCCCCGATTACGTCAAAATCGACCGCGACCTGATGATTCGCGCCGAACACGAAGACTCCGCCCGGCGCGATTTAGATATGATCGTCCACAAAGCCAAAGAACTAGGCATATTTGTGATTGCCGAGGGCATTGAAAGCGCCTCGCAGATGCAGCTCAGCCTGGATGCGGGCGTGGACTACCTGCAGGGCTTCCTATTCGCCCGGCCCGCCAACCCCCCGGAGGCCTTTCGCACCGGCCTGCGCCTCCTGCCGAAAAACGCATTGAAAGCGGGAATCGCATGATGAACAGCCGGGCAGCCTCGCCGCCGTCTTGGGAGCCTGCCGAAATCGATCCCCCAGCTCTTCCCCTGCGGCACGATGCCCAGCGCCTGCTGCAAGCCGCCGTGGAGCAGACCCGCGACGCCATTCTCATCACCGATGCCTGCCTGGAAGCCCCCGGCCCGCATATTGTTTATGTCAACCCGGCCTTTGTGCAAATGTCCGGCTATGCCCCCGCCGAGATACTCGGCCTGTCGCCCCGCATCCTGCAGGGCGAGGGCACCGACCGCGCCATGCTGGACAGGCTGCGCAAGGCTCTGGCTTCCGGCGAGCCGTTTCAAGGCGAGAACATCAACTACAACAAAGCCAGGCAGCCGTACCATGTGGAATGGCAGATTGCGCCGATCCGCGACCAAACCGAAGAAGTGGCATTCTTTGTCGCCACCATGCGCGACATCTGCGAACGCCGCGCCCAGGAAGCCCAGATTGCCGAGCAGATGGCCCGCATTGCCGACTATACCCAGCAGCTGGAATGGCAGAAGGCGGACCTTCAGGCAGCCAACGTGCTGCTGCACGCGCTCGCCATCACCGACGGCCTGACGGGGCTAAACAACCACCGCCACTTTCAGGAGCAATTGGAGTATGAGTTTGCGCGCGCGGCCCGCTGCGGTACGTCTCTGTCGCTGATCCTGCTGGACGTAGACCATTTCAAGGGCTACAACGACCGGTTCGGCCACCCGGCGGGCGATCAGGTGCTGGCACAGGTCGCCAAAATCTTGACCGCGCACGCCCGCGCCATAGACTTTGTCGCCCGCTACGGCGGCGAAGAGTTCGCCGTGCTGCTGCCCGCCACCGACACGGACGGTGCGCGCCAGGTCGCCGAGCGCCTGCGCCTCGCCATTGCCGAGCGTGCGTGGCCGCACCAGCCGGTCACGGTCAGCCTCGGCATCGCCTCCATGACGCTTGCCCTGGCGCATCGTTCTCACCTGCTGGACCAGGCCGACCGCGCCTTGTATCGCTCCAAAGCCTGCGGGCGCAACTGTGTCACGCACTTTCTGGACGGCCTGGCGCATGGGGCGGTCTGCGCCTGAGAGTGTGCGCGGCAGCAGGCGTATTTTGCGCGGCTTGTTTAAGCGTTTTATACGCTTGGCAAGCGCGTGCCAACGATGGAAGAAATTGTTCCGTCGTTGGTATAGGCTGGGAACGCGCAGGGAATGGGTTGGCAACGGCGTCCCTGGCCCGGAGTTAGGAAGTCCCTGGCCCGCTCGCGAGGCTCGCTTCCCCCTCCCGTGAAGGGGAGGGACTCTGTGCGAGCGGGGGAGGGACGCCTCAGAGACGCTCTTACGAACGCAGGGCAGGGACTCCGAGATGGGTATGGCACACGCTCGCTTTCTCTTCCATTTGTTTTACCCACTCGCCCTGTTTGACTTGCCTTTTCCCCCTGTGCTATACTAGTCCTGTTCGCCCGGGTGGTGGAATGGCAGACACAAGGGACTTAAAATCCCTCGGGGCAACCCATGCGGGTTCGAGTCCCGCCTCGGGCACAGAAAAAACAAACTCAGGGCACAGAAAAAACAAACGGGTGGGCACGAACACTCGTGCCGAAGTGTTATCGCAGAGATGACGGCAAAAGCGCGGGCGAACCGACCAAGTTCGCCCGCTTTGGCGTGTGTGCCGTCCGAAGCGTTCACAAAAAAGGGCAGGCAGGCAGGCGAGAAGGGAACCGAAAACGATGGCGCAGTATGACGCGGATGTGATTGTGATCGGCGGCGGGCCGGGCGGCTACCCGGCGGCGATCACGGCGGCGAAACTCGGCGGCAAGGTCGTGTGCATTGACTTTGACGCCGCCGGTGGGACATGCCTCAACTGGGGCTGCATCCCCACCAAAACAATGATCGGCAGCGTGGCCGCTCTGGAACAGGCGCGTCACGGCGCGGATTTCGGCCTGAAGATTAGCGGCGAAGTGGGCTATGACTTCGGGGCACTTATGGCGCGCAAAGACAAAGTAGTTAAAACGCTGGTGTCGGGCGTGGAGTTCTTGTTCAAAAAGAACGGCGTGCGCTTTATCAAAGGCACCGGCAAGTTCGTTGACCCGCATACGGTGGAAGCGACCACCGAAGACGGCAAAACCGAGCGCATTACCGGCGCAAACATCATTGTCGCCACCGGCAGCGTGCCCGCCAAAGTGCCTATTCCGGGCCTGGCCGACGGCGGCGCGGACTCGGATGTGTTTATCACCAATGCCGAAGCGCGCCGTCGCCGCGCCGAGGGCAAACTCGCAAGCACCACTGTTTGGACAAGCAACGAGGCTGTGTCTTCGCGGGAGGTTCCCAAACGACTCGCGGTCATCGGCGGGGGCGTGATTGGCTGCGAGTTCGCGTACACTTATCGCGGGCTTGGCGCGGAAGTCACTGTGCTTGAGTTTCTGCCGCGCATCCTGCCGCCATTTGACGAGGAAATCAGCAGCGAGCTGCAAAAGCTGCTCACCAAAGCCGGGATCAAGTTTATGACGAGCACCAAAGTGGTCGGCGTGGATGTGGCGGGCAAGAAGCTCAAGTACGCGAGCGAAAAGGGCGACGGCGAGTTGGAGTTTGACAAGATACTGGTCGCTGTAGGGCGGCGCGCGTTTGTAGACAATGTGGATTTGGGCGCGGCAGGCGTCACGTTTGACGGCAAAGCCATCCCGACAGACAACTATTTGCACACCAACGTGCCGCATATTTATGCCATCGGCGATGTGGCCGCGCACGACCAGCCGTTCCACGGCACGTATGCCGGGGGGCTGGCGCATGTCGCCACCCGCGAGGGCGAGGTCGCGGCGGGCAATGCCATGGGCCACGAAGAGAAAATGGACTGGCGCGCGATCCCGAACTGTGTCTACACGGAACCCGAAATCGCCGCAACCGGTCTGACCGAGAAGGAAGCCCGCGACAAAGGCTACGATGTCAAAGTCGGCAAGTTCACATTCAAGTCGCTGGGCAAGGCGATGGCGATTAACGAAAACGTCGGCCTAGTCAAGATCGTCACCGACGCCAAGTACGGCGAGATACTGGGAGTTCATATTGTCGGCCCGCATGCCACGGATTTAATCCACGAGGCGTGCGTCTCCATCAAGCTGGAAAGCACCATTGATGAATTGATGCACACGATCCACGCGCACCCTACCCTGGCCGAGGCCGTGATGGAAGCCGCGCAGGACGTCGCGGGCCTGAGCGTTCACAAGTAGGCTTAGCGGAAAGCCCCCCCGCCTAAGTTCTGGGGAGCCGGAAGGATAAAGTCAATACTCATCCTCATCCGGCTCCCCAAACTTGCGGCGGGGGGGCTTTCTTTGTCAGGGCACAGGGGGCGGCGAAACGGGGGAATCGGAGGGCAGCATCTGCGCCTGTAACAACGTGCTGATCGTGCCTAATTGCTGAAGCTGGGCGTCGGAAACGCGCTGCTTGGGCAGCAGGCGCGGCTTGCCCGGCCCCTGCGCAGTCTGCTGCAAAAAGGTGTTGATGTCAGCTTGCAGCGCAGCCAAATCCGGGCCGGGATGCTCCGGGACACGCAGGGCCAGCCAGTCGCGCAGGCCCCGCAGGTCGGTGGCAACATCGGCGGCGGGCGGCAGCAGCTCGGGGAGATGGCCGGCGGCGGCGATCTGCGCAATCCCGGCGATTTGGCCCTCGGCATACCAAACCGGGCCATTGCGGTGCCCCGCCGCGCCGTTCAGCCAGTGGGTCAGGGCGCGGTCGTCCATCACGCGCGCCACGATATTGGACTCGCTAAGAGCCGACAGCACCAAAGCGGCATCCGGGTTGAGAGACTGGATCGCGCGGCCATCGACGGTCAGGGCCAGCGGCTTCGCCAGGCGCGCGGCGAGGCGGTCAATTGGGGACACAATGGCGGGCGGGGCATTGAGCGCCTGCATCAGCGCGGCGGCCTGGGCGAAGTTGTCACGGGCCGACAGGCGAGCGGCGAGAGCATCCGGGGCGAGATGGCCCAGAGCGGCGACTTTGGCGCGCATGGCATGGTCGCGCTCAATCCAGCCGGCCTGACTGCCAAGCTGAGCGTAGGCGAACGCGCCCCGCGCCAGCGCCGTGCCCAGCGCAAAATAGTCCCGCTCGCGCGGCGCGATGTCCAGCCGAGATTGGGGCGCATCGGGACCCGCCAAGTCGGCGGAAGCAGGCGGCGAAGCTGCGGACGCGGGGGGCGAGGCAGGGGTCTGCGCGCCAGCGGGCGCGAGAGCGAAGAGGGCGCACCAAAGCAGGGCAATCCGTGGGCCGATCATAGTCCAGTGTAGCCGCGCGCAAGGGTGCTTGTCAATGGGAGCACTCCCGGCGCGAAGGCGCTTGTCAATGGGAGCACTCCCGGCGGCGGCGGGCAGAAAGCAGGAACAAACGCCTCTGCTCCCGAACGGACGGGAAGCCGCTCCCGTTGATTTCAGAAGACGCCGAGGCTTTGGCTTGACGCATTCCCCCTGCCGCCGCGCGCGCCCAGCGTATGCGCTTTTGTCTGCCGCCACGGGCGCGCGGGGTGTGGAGTCGCGCCGGTTTGCGGCTCTGCTGCCGCCGGTACTGCACAAGAGCATAGGCGATGTTTTGTAGGCCATGATGGTCTTTTGGGGCGAGGGCGTTTTTGCTGTGCGTCGCCATTGAGTTTGCCAAGCGGATTTACGTGCCCTGGCTGGTTTCGGCGCGGCATACGCGGGCCGGGGCATTGGGCTTGGGCTGGCGATTGAACAGATGATTACGCACAGCTTGGCAGCAAGGCGCGGCTGACACGCGGGCGAAAAGGCGAAGAGGAGACAAAGTTTCTATGGAAGTGGATGTGGCGGTGCTGGCCGATGCGGCCCATGTGTCGCCGGATGGCAAGCTGAATATCACCGGCGTGTTTCGGACACTGCACAGCGCGTCGGCCCCAATTCCCTGGCCGCCGTGCGTCTTGGTCCTGGAGCTGCTGCTGCGGGGCGACGAGGCTGCGCGTCCGCACACGCTGCGGATTTCTTTGGTCGGCCCGGAAGAGCAGACCCTGCGCGAGTTCCCGCCGATAACGTTCGGCGGGAACACTGGCCCTGCCGCCGAGTATCCGAACAGCCATTCGGCGGTGGCCGTGCCGCTGACGTTCAACCTTGTCAATCTGGTCGTGCCGTCGTTTGGCCTGTATCGCTTTGACCTGCGGGTGGACGACGATGAGGTGGTCACGGTGGAGGCTGAAGCGCGGCCACTCACTTGACGCGGCCCTGCGGCTTTGCCGCATCGTTGTGTGACTGGCGCTGGCAGGCATGGCGGACTGAAGCGATAGAATGAACAAACGGAACCCCCGGCGAGGCTGGGCGAGAGACATCTCGCCTCGCCCCGCCGGGCGTTTTGCCTTGCCCGATAGGGCGTTTTGACTTGCCCCGCCGGGCAGTTTATTTGCCCAGCCCTGCCCTTTCGCTCTTTGGGGCTGTCCATGTGAAGCATCCACGGGGAGCGGCGCGGCGCAGATTGGATTGGCGGCGTTTATGGGCAGGGCATCAAAACGGATGCACGAGCTTGAGCGTGAACTTGCCGCGCGTGCGCGGGCTGTTTGGATCGCCGAACAAGAGGAAGGCGTCCGTGCCCTGGCGCACCTGCTGGCTGAATGAGAAGTAGATGTTTGTTCCCAGCCCCGCCCCCTGGTCTGCGCCCGCCTGATTGACAATGCGCCCGCCGATAGTCTGCGTCTCATTGAGGCGATACGTGCCGGTGGCGATTGCCTGCGTGGCATGGGTCGCGCCCAGAGCCAGGCGGCTGTAGTTGAGCTGCACGGAAAACGGGCGGCTGACTAAAATCCCCTGCGAGAGGGTGAGGAAGTTGTACGGCTGCCCGCCCTGCCGCCCCACGTTTTCACTGATATTCCCCTGCTGATATAAAGTCTTCTGCGCCCAGCCAAAGCCCCCGGTGAGCACGTGATCGTGGAAATGATCCAGCGCCTTGCTGTCGGTGTTCAACTGATTGCGCCGCCCGATGTCGTATTCCAGGTCATAGCTTAAGCCTTTGCGCGTGGAGATTTGCGCCTGGTTATCAATGTCGTTGTGGAAAAATCCCCCCGTATGATGCTGAAACGTGCTCAGAGACGACGCGGCATAGTAGCTTTCCAGCCAGCCTTTGTCAAACTGATTGTATTGGGACACGCTCGCCCCCGGCCCGCGCAGGTCAAGCTCCGGGTTGAACCCCAGATCGCTGATAAAGTCCGGCCCGATGTCTTGATAGCTCAGCGAAAAGCGCGGGTGGCCCAGGGTGGGCCGGTTGCGAACCTGGAAGAAGTCTTTGCTGCCCTTGATGCGCCCGCCCTGCCAGCTCGGCAGATGGTCGGCCTGCACCAGGTAGCGCGTCGGCCCTGCCTGCCAGCCGTAGACGCCTTCCAATTTGGCGGCCTGGTTGGACGCCGCGCCGCGCTGGAGGCTGTCCACAATATCCCCCGCGAGGTAGCTGTAGGCTCCCAAGTCCTGGCGCAGGTTGACGACCGCCGCGCTTTGCGAGTCCATGCCGCGCGAGCCGGTGGCGAGCACGCCGATACTGGTGTCGCCCTGCTTGCCGACCACTTTCAGGCCGCCGTCCACGGTGCGGATGCGCCGCGAGTAAAACAGGTCCTGGGCAGGCAGAAAGTCGCTGCCTTCGGCGAAGAATGGGCGGCGGTCACTGAGCAGTTTCTCGTTGTAGGAGAAGTTGATATTGGTGACATCCTGCTCAATCGTCTGAAAGTCCGGGAAGATCGTGCCCACGCCGGTCAGGGTCGTGGACAGCGGATACTTAATATCCAGCCCTTCGCGCACCGAATTGCCGGTTCCGGCGGTCGCCAGGGTATAGGGCAGAAACGTGGGGCGGGGCGTGAAGACCGGCGGCGCGATGCCCCCAAACGTGTCCAGAAACTGCGGCTCGGTGGCATTGTCCATCCCTGCGGGCGGCATGTAGGGCCAGGATTGCAGGCTGGTTTCCCGCCCAATCTGCCGGTACAGGATCATGTTAAACGACTTCGCGCCCCTGGGGTAGCGCATCAGGGCAAACGGAATGGAGATTTCGCAGTTCCAGCCATGCGGCGTGCGGCGCGCGGCGGCTTTCCAGTCTCCCGCCCACGTGATGTTGTCCGCCGTTCCCCCTTCCAACTGGTCAAACAGCGCGCCGCGCGCGTTGACAATAAATGTGGAAAAGCCGTGATGGTTGCCCTGGCTGTCAATATCCATGCCGACGAAATCATCATGCCCGATATTGCCGTTGCGCTGGGTCATGCTGGCCCGGATCAGCGCCGGGTGGGCATCGCGGCAGCGAAAGGCGAAATACAAATGCGTCTTGTCGGCGCACAGCCAGCATTCGGTCTGCTGCGCGGACGGCGTCCCGCCGCCGTAGCGAAAAAAGCCCCGTGCATGCGTCGCCGTCTTCCAGGCGGCATCGTCCAGTCTGCCGTCCAGCGTCGGCGGCTGCGGGCACGGCGCGACCGTGTAGACGTGACGCGTCCACGCGCCGGTCGGCAGCGGCGGGGCGGGTATGTCCGTGTCCACCTCCTCGCCGCCGGTGGTCTGCCCCGGCCCCAGGGTCGGCGGCGTACGCACCACCTGCGGGCTTGGCTTGCCCGGCGCCCCTTTGCCGCTCTCGCGCGCCGACGAATTGATGCCCTGCGCATCCGGGGCTGTCGTTTGTGCCGGCACGGACAAGCCAGGGCGTACCGTCTGGCAAAAAGCGGACGCGGGCCAAAGTGCGGCCAGCGCTACAAACAGCGGGCAAAGACGACGCATCAAAACAAATGTTCCTTTTCGCGCAGCAGGCCAAGACAACGTTCCCGCCCGGCGCAGATAGTGCATTTTAACACAGTTTTGGCGCAAACGGCGGGCTTACAAACTTTCATTGGGAGAATTATTAAGCCCAAGCGTCTTGGTCATCTCCCAGTGCGGCAGGCCCACTTCCCAAAAACACGCGCCGCGCTTTTGATATTTCAATGCTTCATAAAAGCCAACTGCGAGTTCCCGCGCATGCAAAACTATGACGCCAAACCCCATGTCACGCGCAAACTCTTCGGCCCAGTCCACCAAAGCACGCCCAACACCCCTGCCCTGCCAGTCCTCCCGTACCGCCACCTGACGCATCTGTATGCGTCGTTCCGGCAGCGGCAGCAGCACCAAGCACCCCACCAGCACCCCTTCGCAGTCACACCCCACATGATAAGAGCCGCTTTCCGCCGCGAGCTGCTCCGGCGTAAACGTCCGCCCCAGCGGCCTGCGCAGAACCTCATGCCGCAGCGCGACCAGAGCCTCATATTCTGGCGTCCTATGCGCGACAAGGTTGATTTGGCAGGGAAAATGAGGGGTTTGCCTGGACATAAGACTATTTTACCCCGGCGTACGCGGATACGCGATGGGATGCGAAAGAAGCGGCAGGGCGACTGATCCGGGGCGCGAAGGCCTCCTTTCGGCGTTCCCCGCCCGTTCCCAGCGCATACCAACGACGGAAGGATTTGTTCCGTCGTTGGTATGCGCTGACAACACGCTTAATCAGCCAGGGGAACGGGGGAGCAGCGCTGAGGCGAAACTTTTGCGCGAGGATCAGGGCCGCTCTTCACCGAGGACGCGGGGCAGGAAAACCGAGGATGCGGGGCAGGAAAAAGGCGGGTGCAGTGAGAACATCCAGCTATCTTATCACTCTAAGGACAGCGCTATGACGACACGCTACGGCTTTAACTTTCTCTGGATGTACACGTGGAGTGAAGGACGCACCGCGCAGGCCCCGGACGAGCGCGCATTGGACTTCATGGCCCAAACAGGCTTTAACTTTGTGCGCATCCCCACGGATTATCGTTTTTGGACACGCGACTTTGACTATCAGCATCCCGATGAAACGGTTCTGCCCGCCCTGGATTTGATGCTGGACGCCTGCCGCGCGCGGGGGTTTCAGATGAGCCTGAACCTGCACCGCGCGCCCGGCTACTGTATCAACGGCAACAACTTGGAGCGCGACAATCTCTGGCTGGACACGGTCGCCCAGGACGGATTTGTTTCGCAGTGGGAGATGTTCGCGCGGCGCTACCAGGGGGTTCCCAGCAGTGCCCTCAGCTTTGACCTGCTGAATGAGCCGCCCAATATCGGGCAGTACGGCCTGACCCGCGACAACCATGCGGCCCTGATGCGCCGAACAGTGGCGGCAATCCGGGCGATTGACCCGGCGCGAGAGATTGTGATTGACGGCCTGGGCGGCGGGCACCTGGCGATGCCCGAGCTTGCGGGTTTGGGAGTGGTGCACAGCGGGCGCGGCTACCAGCCGATGCCGGTCAGCCACTTCCAGGCCGGGTGGTGGGACGGGCACGCGAGCGCCCCCGCGCCCCAGTATCCGGGCCAACTCTGGGACGGGGTGGTTTGGAACAAAGACACCCTGCGGGAGTTCTACCAGCCGTGGCGGGAAGTGCAGAGCTTGGGAACGCCGGTGCATATCGGGGAATGCGGGTGCTACAACAAGACGCCCAACGAGATTGCGCTTCGCTGGCTTGCCGATTTGTTCAGTCTGTACGGCGAATGGGGCTGGGGGTATGCGCTCTGGAACTTCGCCGGGGACTTTGGGATTGTGGAGCATGGCCGCCCCGGCGCGCAGTATGAGCTGCTGCACGGCTTCCAAGTAGACCGCGCGCTGCTGGACTTGCTGCTGGAAAACCGCGTGGGGGCGTAGGAGCGCCCCCTCCCGGCGGCCTCTGGGGGAGGGACGCTGACACAGGGGAAGGACGCCACGCGAACGGGGGAGGGACTTTCCATTCCTGCTGCCACTTAACAAAAACTTAACGAAAAACGGGTATTCTGGGGGTGTCTTTGTTTGTGCGACGCAGACGCGAAAGGCCTCTTCCCATGAAACAACCTCTGATGACGCTGCTGACCGGCGCGCTGCTGGGCGGGGCGGCGCTTTCCCCGGTCCTTGCGCAAAGCGTGCCTCAGTACGACCATATCGTGCTGGTCGTTGACGAAAACAAAAACGACACCGAGATACGCGGCTCGGCCCTCGCGCCCTATATCAACACCGTGCTTCTGCCCGGCAGCGCCGACCTGACCCGCTTTGTCGCCGAACAGCACCCAAGCCAGCCCAACTACCTGCAATTGTTTTCCGGGTCGGATCAGGGGGTCAAGCAGGACGGGCTGCCGGGCACAGCGGCGGAGCCGGGGACAGCGGCGGAGCCGGGGACAGCGGCGGAGCCGGGGACAGTGGCTGCCCCGCCGCCGTTTCACACGCCCAATATCGGGCGCGAGATACTTAACACGGGCCGGACATTCGCCTCGTTCTCGGAAAGCCTGCCATCCGTCGGCGCTGCGGACGAAGCGTTTTCCAATGACGCGGGGCTGAACGAGTATGTACGCAAGCACAACCCCACGGTGGAGTGGCAGGACGACACGGCGACCAATGCGTCCAACCCCAACGCCCTGCCGTCTTCGGTCAACCGGGCCTTTTCGGACTTCCCCGCCACCGATGCCGGGTTTGCGCGCCTGCCCTCGTTTTCGTTTGTCGTGCCCAATGAGCAGAACGACATGCACGACGGCAGCATCACGCAGGGCGATACGTGGCTGCAAACGCACATTGAGCCGTACCGCCAGTGGGCCTTGACGCACAACAGCCTTTTGATATTTACGTTTGACGAGAGCGATACAAGCGCGCCGCTGCAGGATCTCGGCAACCAGGTGATTACGGTACTCTCCGGCCAGGACGTGATTGTGGGCAAGTACAGCGAGGCCGCCATCGCCCGGCCCTATTCGTCGGGCGCCGCCGCGCCGGTCATGGCGATCAATCATTACAACTTATTGCGCACCATAGAAAGCACCTTCAGCACAGCTAGCGACGCCAGCGGGGTGGCGCAGGCAAATAAAGAAATCAACCCTACAGGCGGGTCTATCCTGCCCATCACGGACATCTTTCTGAGTGCGGCCCCGGAGCCATCGCCCTGGCTGGTTTGGGGACTGGGGGCAGGCGTGCTGGCACTGGCGGCGCTCAGGCGGCGACCTTCAAGGTCTTGACCGCCTGCGCTTCGTATTTAGGCTTATAGTCGGGGCACTTGTAGCTGCGGGAATGCTCTTTGGGGTTTTCGGCTTCGGCGACATACACCTGGGCATTGCTGACGGCGCACTTCTCCATGCCCCGGTCGTAGTTGCCGCAGTCGTAGCAGCGGCGCAGGACAGTCCAGCAGACCGAGCAGCGCAGGCTGCCGACCAGCTCCACGCGCCCGCACAGGGGGCAATGAATGTACGTTTCCTGGAAGCCGTATTCTTTGGACTTGAGCGCCAGGCGCACTTTGCGGTTGAACTCATCCAGTGCCCGCTGAAGCTCGGCGCAGGTCGCCAGTGTCTGGTTCATCTGGATATTGGACAGATACTCAATCACGCGCTCGTCCAGCAGTTCGGTCAGCTGCTGGGCGATCTTGTCAATCGCCTTCATATGCTGCTCCGCGGTGGCGGGGCGGTACGGCTTGGCTTTCTCCGCGCGCGTGCCCAGCGTCTTCAGCAGCTGCTCGGTGATATGCAGGGGAACGCGCAGAAACGCTTCTTTTTTGTCGGGGTGCTTGAGAATAGCGGCCATGATCTTGTCGCTGTCGGCAAGGTTCAGCTTCTCGTCCTTGATTTTGTCCAGCATCCGCTTTTGCAGGCTGGGGTCGTGGCGCAGGGCGGCCAGGGCGCGGGCATGGCCTTCAGACAGCGTAAATTGGCCCGAGCCGCTGGCGCGCTGGGCGAGTTCCTGCTGCACAAAGCCGGGCAATTCTAAGAGTTCCAGCGACCGGCGCAGGGTGGTCTCGGAGACGCCCAATGTCTTGCCGCACTTTTCCCACGACATAAACGTCAGCAGGCCCTGGATGGCGCGGGCTTTTTCTATGGGGTTCAGGTCTTCGCGCTGGAAGTTCTCCAACAGCGCGTCGGCCTGCGCGTCTTCGTCGGACATCTGCTTGATAACAGCGGGGATATGGGTCTTGCCCGCCAGCCCCGAGGCCCGGAAGCGGCGCTCGCCCATGACAATCTGGTACTTGTCCACGCCGTGTGCATCCTTCATGGGACGCACGACAATCGGCTCCAAGACCCCGCGCTCTTTGATGGAGGCGGCCAGCTCCTGCAAGCTGTCCTGGTAGAACGACTGCCGCGGCTGGTCGGCATTGGTGAGGATCAGGGTCAGCGGCAGATGCTGCACGGTCAAGACTTCGGGGGCGGGCGGCGTGATAGGCATAAAACGACTCCATTGACGCATGCATAGGGCGTGAGTGCCCGCTACGTGCGTGCTTGGAGTCATTGTCGGCAGTTGGAAAGGTGTTGTGCAGACGGCAAAAGTGCGGGCTGAGTGTAGGCGTGGAACAGTGCAGGCGGCCACCGTGCCCGGCCTTTACGGCTAGGCTGGGGGTCAGTGTGGGGAGGGGCGTCTGCTAGACGGCCTTCGGCGCATCACTCGCTTCCACCGCCCTGGCTTTCCAGTAGGCTGCGGTGACCGCGTAATCCTCCTCCTCCGGCTCCGCTTCACTGATGGCGCAGGCGTAGTCGGCGAGACATTTCTGCTGTGCGACCGAGAATCCAAAGGCTCGCTCGTTGAACCATTCATGTTCAGGGGGCCTGGGGGATAATTGGCAAAGCGCACTCTCCCTGGCACATTCGGCGGGGTTGACGCTGCTGTAATCTTCGGCACCTTTGCCTAAGCCAACAATGAGATACGCAGGCAGGTAGAACCGCCATGCTTCCGGCGACAGGATAGCCAGGCCAGCCCACAGGCCGGGAAGCTCTTGGCTTCCTTCCACAAGATCGCGCCAGTGCTTGCCCTGGAAGAACTCCCGTGCGTCGCAGCATTCCGCGCAAGGGCATTCACTGATAGTGATATTGCCGTCAACGGGATAGACAGTGTCTGCGAACGCTTCTTCCACGCACCGCTTGAGTTCTTCTGCATTATTTGGCGCCGGCTGCATAACAGGTTATTCTGCCTTTGTCTTGGCTCTGCAGCTGAGTGCGGTTCAACGCTCCCGACTGTGAGAAACTGACTTGCGGGAACGCTAAGCGGCAATGAGTTGAGACAGCGGCAAAGTTTCGCGTATCTCCAGTTCGGTCACATCAGGACAGGGTTGCCCTTGCTCGCGTTTGTAGTCCAGCAGATCAAGCAAAGCATCGCGGAAGTTTTTAATAACTTCTTCCCGCGTGCCGCCGACGGCAATGATGCTGTCTTCCAGGCCGGGCGCGAAGGCTCCCCAATTCCCCGGCGTCTTCTCGAGAACCACAATGAGTGTCATGGATAAACCTCTCGTTTCGCCCAACTATCGCAGTGGCAGCCCTGATTTTCTGCGTATGTCTTGAAGCTGCCCCGGCGTGACATCTTTGCTGCCTTGCCCGGAAATAGAAACTTCGGAGGCAACGCCCTGCTTTTTGTAGATGCGATGGCTGCTGCGTCCTCCTTGGCGCACAAACACCCACCCATCGGCTTCCAGTGCTTTGACAACATCGCGCACTTTCATAGGCCACACTTGCCTTTGTGTTTATTCTACCTTTGGCAGACAACAAAAACTATCGACATGACAGCCGCCAGGCATTCGCCCGGCGGCTGATTTATTTCCGTGCCTAAGACGCCAGCTTGGATGCCTGGTCGGTCTGCTCCCAACTGAAGTCGGGGTTTCCAAAGTGGCCGTTCTTGGCGGTCTGCGTGTAGATGGGGCGCGTCAGGCTGAGCAACTGAATGATGCCGCGCGGGGTCAGGTCGAAGTTTGCGCGCACGCGGCGGCTGATTTCGTCCTGGTCAATCTTGGCCGTCCCAAACGTTTCCACCAAAACGGACACGGGTTCGGCGACCCCAATGGCATAGGCAAGCTGGATTTCCACTTTGTCGGCCAGCCCTGCGGCGACAATGTTCTTGGCGATAAAGCGCGCGGCATACGCGGCGCTGCGGTCTACTTTGCTCGGGTCTTTGCCGGAAAACGCCCCGCCGCCGTGCCGCGCGTAGCCGCCGTATGTGTCCACAATAATCTTGCGGCCTGTGACGCCCGTATCCGCCTGCGGGCCGCCGATCACGAAAATCCCGGTCGGGTTGACATGGTAGATGATGTTTTGCGTGACATACTGGTCGTACTCGGCCAGCACTGGCTTGACCACGTTGTCCATGACTAATTTCTGCACATCGGCCTGGGTCAAGTCGGGGTCGTGCTGAGCCGAGAACACCAGCGTATCAATGTGCAGCGGCTTGTCGGTAGAAGCGTCGTAGGCGATAGTCACCTGGCTTTTGGCGTCGGGACGCAGGCCGTTGTCGCCCGACTTGCGAAAGCGGGTGTAGGCGGCGGTGAGCTTGTGCGCAATGGTGATGGGCAGGGGCATCAGCTCCGGGGTCTCGTTGACCGCGAAGCCGAACATCATGCCCTGGTCGCCCGCGCCCTGCGGCTTGTCGCCTTTCGCGCCGGCATCCACGCCGACGGCAATATCCGGGGACTGCTTTTGCAGGGACACCAAGACGCCGGTCGTGTCGCCGTCCATGCCGTATTCGGTCTTGGTGTAGCCGACTTCATTGACGGTGTCGCGCACCACGTCGGCGATTTCCACATAGCCCTGCGTGGTGACTTCCCCGGCGATGACGGCGAGGCCGCGCGTGAGCAGGGTTTCCACGGCGACGCGGCTTTTGACATCCTGGGTAAGCAGGGCGTCCAAGATAGCATCGCTAATCTGGTCGGCGAGTTTGTCGGGATGGCCTTCCGAGACGGACTCGGAGGTAAAGAGTTTGGCTTGAGACATGGGGTTCCTATGCTTTCTTTGCGTGTGTCAAGGCGAGCGCGCGCGTCAAATGCGTGGGAGTGGGGTGACAAAACCCTAAAAGAAAAGCGAAAAGAAAGCACAGGGGGAAGAAAGGGTCATCTCGCCGGCTTCTTAACTCTTGCGCCTGCCCTCTGAGACAATCCCAGGGGACGACGCCGGATTTAGCACCTGCCCCGGCCAGGGGAGACAAATCAAAGCCGGGGTGGTTGTTGTGGTTTCATAGGGCCGTTCCCTCCACCACTCGTGAGTTTTCTATGGATTGCGCATCGGCTATTGGTCCGATGCGAACGGGGCGCGCTCTGCCGCTGCGCCTCTATAATAGCACGGGTGGGCGGGTGTTGTCAAGGCGGCGGGAAGTGTCTACCATTGGCTGTTGACGGAATGGAGATGGCATCAGTCATGGGCTTCTGCAAAGAGAGAAGGGATTGCAGAAGATGCTTCCGCACCTGATACAGGATGTTCCGACATTCCCGTTGTACGGGCGGCGGCGCACACTTCGCCCCAACTGAAAAAGTATTCGTCATAGTGCGTGATGGGATAGGGACTGAGGACGGCGACTTCTTCCCGCGTGGGCAAGCGGCCCAATTCCCGCGCAATGCGGCGAACGTCTAATTGCAGCACCTTCTTGGAAACGGCGTATTGCTGTTTGGGCAGACGCGCGACCGAGCTGTTCTTGGCCTTTGGCATAATTTCCTGCTTGCCGAACGGGTCTTCGCCCTGCTCTATCTGTGCGTGACGGTCGGCAGCAATGCGGTGGTACTCGGCGGAAAGTTCCATGCCGACATAGCCGCGCCCCATTTGATGCGCGACAAGGGTTGACGTGCCCGCGCCATTGAAGCAGTCCAAGATTGTCTCTTGCGGGCGAGTGAACAGGGCAAACAGGCGACGCATGAGCGCGGGCGGTAGTTGGCAGGGGTGGTCAACGCGGCGGCTGTTGTGCTTCAAGCGGTGGATGTCGTGCCAGAGGTCGGAAAGCTTTCCCTGCTGTAGATTGGGATTGCGCTGCCTGCCGCTGACACACGCGCCGCGAATGCAGAGGTTTTCGCCTAACGGGGTCAAGTCTTTCTGCTCCGCAGTGGGCAATACCGACATTGTAAGCCCCGGCAGGGAGCGTGGCTCACCTTTGGAGAAGCAGACAATAGCATAATGCGCGGGCATCACCATGCGCACCGGAAAACTGAGTGCTTCCCATGCAATCCAAGATTGGAACTGCCCTAGCGTTGCTAAGTGCTGATAATGGCGCACAGCCCAAAGCGGGATGTTGAGTACCGCCAGCGTCCGGCCCGGCTTCAAGACGCGCATGAGTTCGGAAAGCCATGTGTCGCACCATGCAAAGTATTCCTGCGTTTCCATTGCGTCGTTCCAGTGGTCGTACTGCTTCTTGACGTTGTACGGTGGGTCGGCAGTCTATGCTGCTGCTCGGAATGTCACGCAGAGCGGTGCTTAACGTTGCGGCATATTCTGAAGGGACAGGAAGCGGCTCCTGATGTAAACGCCCGCATCGGTTGCATTGAAAGCCGCCGGGTCTATCCATTCCGGGTCAAGGCGGTTGACTAAAGCCAATGCCTCTTTCGCGCTGGAGGCAATTCCTGTTGCTGTATGCAGATTAAGGTTTAGATGCTCCAAAGCACCCTGCAAGTCCAGCAACACGGACTTGAGATTTTGGAGCAGTTCGCTTTCCAGTTCCGTCATGTATGTTATTCTCCTATGGCGGCTTGCGGGTAGGTCATCTGCCAATCGCCTTCTTCGTCGCCTTGCCACACGCTGTCAATGCTTCGCTTCCATTGCTCCGTTTGTTGCTCACTGCCTGCCGCTTCCAATGTTTGCACCAGCAAGCGCAGGCCGACTTTTAACTTGAAGTTGATGCGGGGAATGATGTTCAGGCCCGCCTTGACGCTAATATCGCGCGTCAGGCCAATCCATGTTCGCATTTCTTCTGCGATGTCTGCGTTGTACGTCGGTATTTGCGCTTGCAGGAACTCATTGCCGCGCGCGATGACAATCTTGCGCTGCCGAATAAGTGCGAAGTAGAGATAATACTGTGGGTCAAAAAAGAGGCTTTGTATTCCATACAGGCCATTGATGGCAAACCAATAGTCGGTGCTGTCCACCGTCTTGAGTTCTATCTTCCGCAGTATGTCCCCGTTGCAGACGGAAATGCCGTTGAACCCGGTGCGCTTGCCCGCAATCTGTAGCGTACACCCGCGAAACTCTTCCAGACTGCGGACAAGGCGCATGCCTTCGCCTTCCTTCGCCATTGCGTTCAGGTATTCAGCCAAAAGCCTGTCCCGCCTTGCGCTCAATGACGCTGTTTGTGGTGACTTGGAACATAACTTCTATTGCCACGTACTTGCCGAGCGGCGACTTTGCAACCACATCAAAGCCCATGTCTGTCTTGCCCGCGTTGTGACTGATACCGGGCACAGTTCCGTTGCGGGTTATCTTCCATTGCGGAAGGGCTTCGGCAAGTGTGTCTCGGACGAAGGATTGCGCCAGTTGCCCAAGTGCGTTTGACGTAGCCCCGCCCGTAATCCGGCTGACCAGAACATAACGTTGCTTCACAAAACGTGTTAACTCTTCATTGTGTCCCAACAAACTGCCGATGCTGCATTTCTCATCTAATGGGGAGGGCAAGCTAACCCCTGTTATGGCCCCGCCATGCATTAAAAGCATAGCAACATCTTCCATTGCATTGTCTAATGGATGGGCTGTCGGTAAACCCCGCCCGTCTATGAACAAAGATTTATTGTCCACCGTTTTTGAGCGCAGCAAAGATTGGAATGCATATGTGTACGATTGTTCACGCCACACGTAAGTCATTGTGCCGGATGGAAATAAGCCGCTGAGTTCAGGGCGAAGGCGTTTGATTTGCTCACCGCCAACATCGGCCAACACCATGAGATGCTTTAGGAAAACATTGGCTGGCAGGCCGCTTGTCGTTTGTAAGGCTTGCTTCCACGCCGCCGGGTGTGCATCGGCTACGTCCAGCAAACTGATAAACTTATCTTGTGTTTCCAGCAACAAAGGAACAATGCTTGCGCTTGCTTCTTTGGCTATCAGATCGGCGGGCCAAAACAAGGCTGCTTGCAGGCGTAGTTCAGCGGGAGTAGCGGCAAACTTGAACAGGTTCATTTGATGACTTTACCTAAAAGAGTTATCTGGACGCAGAGTCCATTTCCAATATCCCACAACAACTGAGACTGTTTCAGAAACCGGGGAACACCCGAGGCCAATCCTGCCGGTTTCCAGCCACGCGCAAAGGCTTCTCTTCGGCTGTGCTAAGGCGTTGCTAAGAGACTGTGTAGAAAGGTCATTCTGGTGCTAACCGCCTGAGCATCAGCGCGGATAGGGCGATCTGAATAAGGGCCACGCTCGACGCAGGGCGTTCTTCATAATCCTTTGAGAGCCGCCGCTG
>JAABUL010002041.1_pt1 | contig 35258 bp, 35 predicted proteins | sample 5559151 | NCBI WGS metagenome assembly JAABUL01 (sample SAMN10711876, study PRJNA513368) | rock metagenome | isolation source: Antarctica rocks | place: Antarctica: Victoria Land, Pudding Butte sud | reverse complement strand
TCCAACTTCCAAGGCTAACGCAAGTATCAGACGGCACTGTTGATCTCTTGATCTGGGCCGTGTGAGTACCAAGACCCTATCTTAACCAAGCCGTCGGTGCTGACATTGGATCACTATACTCAGAGTGGAAGCCGATGCTATCCTCATTGCAGCCTGTATACCAAGTTTGCGTCCTTTTGCCATCTCCGTCAGCCACTCAATTAAGGGTGGCAGCAGCAGATCTCGCCCGAAAATAAGTGGGTATCAAGCGCACAACAGCGGTACACCTTTGGCTCTCAAGCCAATGCACCCGAGCCCAGCTGGTAGTGAATCGAGTCCAACGGCTGAGGATGCTCGGAGCGAAGCTAGCCTCGTACCATCGCATCGCGTCAAGCAGACAGCAGACATATGTCTGGAGTGGGATAGGTGATATCGAAGTGAAGGTCGTGTGGTATGTCATTGACATTATCCTTAGCGTAAAGAGCGAGTCTTGTCGCGATATAGCTTTGTGATGAAAGATTTGAGACTGCATGTGCATGCCAAGACTCTGCTTAGTCATCTACCGGGGTTGACCCGGGCTGAATTCCAACACTTTGTTGGGATTATGTAGCTTCAGCTCTGTTGTACTTTAGACTAGTGATGTATGGCCTTGAGCCGAAATGTCAGTAAAATGCTACGTTACACTAGCTACCGCCGCAATACCGGGAGCAGGTTACACGCGTCCTGCAAGAATCCGTGGCTTGCGGTCAATAATATTGAATCAATTTGGCGTCCGTGATTACGAAGCCGCAGAAGTGGGCGGTATCCTCCATCATCGCTTAAATACTCCTCCATACACCCAAGTACTCATTTTTACTTTCCTGATCTAACCCCTACAACCTCTTCGAAGTTTAAGTATAGCCGTTTGGAATCTGTGTAGCTTCATACCCCGCACAATGGATCTCCCATACGTTCACTCAATGCAAGCAGCCACTGAAGTATTGACGGCAATCGCTGCCTCTACTGAGGGTATCACTCGGCAAGATCCTGGAGCACGAGAGAAGTTGCTTTCACTAGCCCGTCAATTGACCGTCGCCCTCGAGACGCCAAGTGAAACCATCCAGAGAATGGGCTGGGCAGAAGTATGCGACAGGATACGTTTTCTACAAGCCTGGAACACTGACAGTGTTCAGCCTGCCGCATTTGCAGCAAGTCGAATGGCAGTCGACTTGAAAATCTTCGAAACGCTCGAAAAAGCAGACGGTGCTTCCGTGGGCACGTCGGAGCTTGCGAAAGCAACTGGCGCGGACGCCTCACTGATTGGTACGCTCCCTGTCTTCACCGTTGCTATTCTTGCATACTACTCCTCGCTACATGCAACAAGTACTGAACATCTAGGTAGCTCGGACCATGAAGCATCTCTCCGCCATGAGTATCATCACAGAAACCAACGCGGATGAGTTCGCTTCTACTCCTCTCTCAAAAGCATTGACCATCCCAAAATATCGCGACGGAATAAGTTACCTGTTTGCAAGTCTCGTCACCACTCTTGCTCTAGGCTAATCTTGGTGAAGCTTCGATGTCGCCGGACCATCCTTTGATGGGATACCTGCATATCTGGAGAAAACCAACTACCAAAACCCCGGAGACATCGCAGACGGTCCGTTCCAGTACGCGCACGATACCAAGGACACTTTCTTCATATGGCTAGCGAAGCACCCTGAGCAATTCGAGCGCTTCAGCAACTACATGAGTGGGTATCGCCAGGGAAAGCACAGCTGGATGGACGAAGGCTTTTATCCTGTGGAGGCCAGACTGAGCCAAGGTATCAAAGATGCTGGAGATCATGTCTTCCTTGTCGACGTTGGAGGTGGCATCGGTCATGATCTTCAGGAACTCAAAACAAAGCATCCCAATATTCCAGGCCGTCTGGTACTACAAGATCAGCCAAGCGTGATTGATCAGATAAGCCAAGCTCCAGCCAGCATCGAACTGACTGTCCACGACTTCTTCACGCCACAGCCTATCAAAGGTACGTCAAGGGCAAGGTTTCAGACGCGAAACTAAAGGACTGACAACTATGCAGGCGCCAGAGCATACTACCTCCACTCCGTTCTTCACGACTGGGACGACGCATCCTGTCTGAAAATCCTAAGCAATATCGTTCCAGTCATGCAAATAGGCTACTCCAAGCTGCTCATCAATGAAAACGTTGTTCCCAATTTTGGAGCCATGTCATCGATTACCTCGATGGATTGGCTTATGATGGCTTTGGGTGCAGTGAAAGAACGAACGGAAAAGCAGTGGCGAACGCTGCTTGAAGAGGCAGGGTTGAAAGTGGTAGGGATCTGGACGTACGAGCAGGGTACGGAGAGCTTGATCGAGGCGGAGATTGATGGTTAGAGTACACGTAGAACGAGTTGTCGTGGACTCGTGGGGACAAAGCCAATTTAGAGAATATTGTCGCGTGTGGGAGAATTAGTGCTAGAAGGGTTGACCCCCTTATTGGACCTCCCTAAGTCGCGAACATCCAAAGATTTCTAGTGGCAAATCACGGGACCCTCGGGGCGACCCTCCTTTAGGACTTAGGGGGCTTCGCGCCAAGTCTTTAGGGGTAGACTATTGGATATATATGAATTTAGGTAGTTTCAACTGTATACTTTTAGTTCCGCCGGATTCATTCAAGATAGACCTCCTTCTAGGCTTATATGCAATTTATATATACTTATTAGTTCTATAAGGTCGATGCCGTAGAGCCTGTTCCTTTGTTTTATAACCTATGAAGACGCTCCGTCTAGGGATCTCGACATGGTAGAATCCCGACTTTCAGATCGCTTATATCATTCATTTCAACTAGTAACATAGCGTCAGGGGCATCAAGCCTTTCATTATCCATGCGGAAGGATACCTCACTTTTTGCCAGAGTTGTGATCAGATTTCATACGCTCGAGGGCATGGTTCATTTTGCAGAACCTGGCGCTTAGAAAGAATTTGGCATTACCATTGAAGCCTAATCTGGCACATGTTGTAAGGTTACAGAGCCTTGGATCATCACACAAACTCGTTAATTAGAGATCTTTCACATGGAGCCTATATTTCTGTACATTTCAATTCAAACATTGATCCTGCCCTCGACAAGACCCGAGAAAGAGCCTTCACACTCTCGAGACCACCTGCGGCCGAGCTCCTACCCCAATTTTACACTTTCTCGGAAGATATCCCCTCGCTCTTCCCCTTGTCGAGATCCTTAACATCCCCATGCCACGTATAAGGGTTGAAGTCCACAGCCTGAAAGCCGTCGGGACCCTCGCCAACAAAACTCGCAGGGCGGTACTCGAGATCCAAATCCTTTGGTTTCTCATTGCTGAGCTTTGAGAGTTCTGGACCTGCAGATCTCCTTCCGCCATGTCCATGTTCCACATGCTCAACGTTCCTATGCCACTTGTTCTCGTACTTCTGGCTGTCCTCGACAAAGTCTGCGGATCGGCAAGCGAGATCGGCCTCCTCACGTACCAGCAACTGGCTTGGCTTCTTGAATTCGGAAATTGGTGCAACGGGACCCTTGGAACTTCCCTCGCCAGTTCCTTTTTCCAAACGTTTGAGGTTACCATTCCACGTATCTTCGTACCTCAGCGCCTTGAAGCCATCTGCTCCCTCATCAGTGAATTTCACAGCTTCGGAACTGGAAACTGGCGCCGCACTCACGGGCGGCTGTCTTGGCTTTGCGGTATTGAATGTTGATAAGATCGGGCCTTTCTTGGGTCTGGCGTTGTCGAATAGAGTGTCTCGAATGAGGTAGAAGACCATCAGGAAGACGGTGATGAGGCCGAAGGTTAGGAGGAAGGGGTGGCAGGAGTTGGGGTTCGAACAGCTCATTCCTGACATCGTTCGAATTATTTACGACCGTTGTCCTTTGCGTCCGCGTTCGTTCAGATCTGGCCTGCAAATCGATTCGTGTGCGTCGACGAGGTGATAGTGGTGAAATCACTAGGAAAAGTAAGTAAGCGATTACGCTCGCAAATCAAGGAAGACGATAATTTCACTTACAAAAATGCGCTAACAATGGTCCTTGTGCTGGCTTCTCCACCGATAGAAGAAGAAGGAATTGTCGAAGCTGGATAAGGAGGATGTACAATGCCAATAGTATCGAAATATGAACAAGAAGGAAAATGATTATGCACAAAGGATGTACAATGGCTATAGTGCCTAAAGACAAACAAAGAGATGGACGACGGAAGAGGCTGGCGCTCAGCAAGAAAGACAAAATGATAATGACCGGAAGACTTAGGTTGGGGAAAGTGTGTAATGAGCGTGGTGGTCAACCTGGACCATAAGAAAATAAAGGAGCGACTGATATACTAGGAAAAATTAATGTAAGCTGAAGAAAGATGGATGACTTCTTAGGAGAATGGAAGAAGCTTTTATATGCTAAGGCAACCATTCTGACTATGGCGGGTGTTTCTGAATAACGTGCGTAAACAGGAATGGTGAGGCGTTGCATGCCGCAGGCAAGATGTTCTCCAACGACAGGGCGCTGAATTCGAGGCATCGAGACATGAACCACGATATTTCCCGTGAGGGAAAGGGGGCTTAACCAACAGGATCCAAGAAGCTTACTTGATAGGGTATGGGTCTCTCATTCTTGATAGGTAGTGAGTCTTCAAGATTCCGTGCGCGGCTGTCCAAGGAGATCAGGTCCCTGAAACGATGGCTACGTGCGTACTTAAGTCTCAAGAATCCCCAACCAACGGATTGATTTTTGACACTATGGTCTCATTAATCTTTTTCAGTCTCCGAACCCATTTCGTTTAGGATCAAGTGACTTGCCTGACATAACCTCATCATGGATTCTCATCTTAGATGGCAATGAGTCCCTAACACTCCGCGCGCGACTGCTCAAGAAGACCAAACACCTGAAACGATGGCCATCTTACGTACTTGAGTCTCAAGAGTCCCCACCCAACGGATCGATTTCTGACACTCATCTTTTTCAGTACCTTGCATCAGCCTATATAAATAGCTCCCTTACTAAATCTTAAAGAAGAAATCAGAATTCAAAACCTAAATCGCTTATAATTAAAAAACTTGCCTGACGAGTAGAATCGTAGCCTCTGAGCCTTAACTGGCAACTGAAATACCTTAGGCTTCAAGGTTCCGCGCGCGGTTGTCCAAGGAGATTATATAAGGTTCTTAAAACGAACGCTACGTACGTACTCAAATCTCAAGAGTTTCAAACCAGTAGATCGATTTCTGGCATCGTGGGCTGATTCATCTTTTTGGGCATTTTGTATGAGGCTAGGGAACGGGTCTCTTGCTGGAGTTTGAAAAAGAGATTATAGCTCGGACATGAAGCGTTAGTGGGTAGCAATGGAGGCGGAGAAGTAGAAGTGATATGGGAATACGATTGACGATGAGATGTACGATGGGGGTAGATACTGCCTCAGAGTAGAGAAACGAAGATGTCTCAGACACTGTGACGATAATGTCTTCGTTGGCGCCGTTTTTGTGTAACCTATCACAGCACTCGAACTCAAATCCGCGAAAAGTCCCAGTACGAGCAATCGATCTTCTCCCACAACACTCACACCCACATCTTCTGCACTACCCGACCGTCAAAGCAGTTCAGAGACATCCCAGCACAAATTGTCACAGCTAGCACTACCCCCAACCCCCTCTGACTATTCCCGCACCATGTGCTACATAGATACCTATCAACACACCTCCTGCCCCCTCCAAGTCCACCAAGGGCACCCGCGCTCCCTTTTCATGCCAGCAGCACGTGCAAATTGTGGTGTATAGAATCAGCTATAGTGGCGCGCGTTGGTGTTCCCAATGCTACGATGGCAAATTCGCGGAGATGAGAGGGGGGTTTGAGAGGGCGTGGAGAGCTGCTGAGGCTTCAATTGGGGGTTGGGGGTGTGTGCTAGGGAGTTTGAGGCTGGGGTTGAGGCGTTGGGGAAGTGGGGGGGAGGGGGGCGGAGATCAGGATTAGTTGTGGGTTGGGGATGAGAGTTGTGGAGGTTGGAGGGTGAGGGGTTTGTGTATTGAGGTTTAGGAGACGGTGGGAGGATGGTAGAACGCCGTTGAGTTTCGTGGACATAAGGCCTCTTGGATGAAAAGTCTTGCCTGGAATGATGAGGAGGGCGCGGATTTAGGGTTTCGAAGTATGGATATACTTCTGGGTCGTGCGTTGCGTTGCCGTTGGCTTCTCCACCGTATGTGAGGTAGGCGTTGATGTCGGGAAAAGGGATGTCCTTTATCTGCTGGGTATCTCCAAAGACCCATACCGTCTGCATGCCTGTAATGAGAGTATAAATTAGTATCCATTATAGCATCACCATGATATCTTTGTACGTGATCGAGGGGCACTCACCCATAATCATATGCTGCAGTGTATGGCAATGAATCATCCATACCCCCGGCTCCTCCACTCTGAGTCTCCACGCCCGCCATCCGGCATTAGCACCCGGCGTCGTCTTCTTCCCGTATCGATACAGCATCGTCGTGTCGCGCTTCACCGGCTGTGTCCCCGCCAGCTTTGCCTCGTTCGCTGCAATGTCGTACGTCCCGTTGCCCGAGCCGAGGTCCCAGAAGTGGCCTCCGTGAGCGTGGAAGGGGTGGACGTCAAGCCCTCCATTGTCGGCACCTGTGTTCTGGATCACTATTTCCAAGACCTCGCCGATTTTGGCGGGGAATGTCCGGGTCGTGTTGTCCATGCCGCCGTTTTGAATGGCGTTGGTGTAGGAGGGCGAGGTACCGTTGTTGTCTGTGTAGATGCCTTCGTAGAGGGAGACTAGATATGGCACTTGGGGAAAGGTGTCGGTCCATGGGAGTCCGTTCTGCGCCCAGATGATGGAGCCGCTGATGATTTGGTGGACTGTCATCGTTACGCGGCGAGTCACTTCTGAGAGGTGCGGAAACTTATTATCTTGGTAGGGTTGCAAATCGTAGTCGAGAAAGCCGGCGGTATTGTTCGGTAGCACAAGAGGGGGCGATGCAGGGGTTGCCGAATTGATTGGGGTAGAGCCGTTCCCTGCTGCCGTGGTATAAGCCAGTAAAGCATAGGCTCGGGTTGTCGTCGGTCGTTCGCGGGTCTCCAATTGCATGTAGTATGTGGAATTTTCGGGATACGCTTTGGTCTTGAAAAGAATGCTGTACCTTTGACCACTGCCGATCTGAAGATACGAAGTTGTATATGGCTTAGTATATTGGCCATCAGCCTCGATCACTGTGAGTTCCGAATGGCCTTGAAAGGCGAGCGACACCAACGACAGAGCTGTTCCTCCAATGAAACGGAAACGATATCGTGTGTTTGGCTTGACGTCAATGATAGGCAGTGAGCACGTTGGACCTGACGTATCCCCACCCGCACTGATACCGTAGCCATTGACCAACACGTTACTAGTTTCACCACTCCACGCAAACGGATTAGCCTGAAGACCTTGCGTGATGTTACTGTCGGATCTGTTGAAGATATCGGAGAGGAAGAAAGTTCGTTCGTCGTCGTACGAATATGGCGGCTCCTCTGCGTCTTGGACGATCAAAGGTCCCGATGCGGAAACAGCTTGGAAGCCAACATGCGAGTGGTAAAAGTACGTCCCTGCATCCTCAGCTTTGGGATGCAACTCATAATCGAAATAGTGCATTGGTGGGATAGGCCATTGGCTAGCCTGCGGCGTTCCGTCGGAAAAGGGAGATGCAGCCTGGGCGAGACCATGCCAATGCTGAAATATTCGGTCAGTGGGGTAGTCCACGATCAATATGGCACAACGTCGAGGACCTACCACAGTGAGGTTTTGGTCTGGAATGTCGTTGTAGACGCGGATCCATGAAGTCACTCCAGGACTCAGCCGCAGCTCGGGTCCAGGAGAAGTACCGTTCAACAGCACAGAGAGGCGAGTAATGCACGCTTGAGACACATCTTGTGCAGTAGCTCGGAGAATGAATTCGGGCACGAAATTGTTATTGTGGCTTGCTCCGCAAGCGGGATTGAGCAACGAGAAGAGAAGGGCAAATGATTTGGTCAGGTACAAAATCAAGGACATCTTTGCAGGGTAGTATCTTTTGGCAACTGATAGACACTCTATGGCAGGGACGACTGGTGAGATCGTTTTATACTTGAAGAATTTGGCTTGGTCTTTGCTGACAGCAGCGAAGTTAGCCGCACCAGCTGAAGAATCTCTCGGTTCTGCAAAATCTCACGCGCCAAAGCGCATGAGTACTTGTAATCACACCCGCAGGATGGAAGAGATCTTTATGAATTTTATGCTTGTCCCCTGCATGATCCCGTCCCTGAGGTTTTCGGCATCATGGTGAATTCTTTCGAACGTCTCACCAAGCTTTCTGATTGATCTATGCTCTCTGTTCCCCTTCCATCGGTTTGTCTCAACAATTTTCTCTTTCTCCTTTTTTATCCGCATCGTAGCTGTCTCGTCTACGTGAGACCCAAGATGCTTAATGACACCCAGGCCAGATCAGGCTCAGTCATCTTGGCGATATACATTTATAGAATAGTCATTCCATTCAAGACGCGCTTCACTGTTCAATTGCGACGCGTATCCATTTCTCTGTTGTTCGAATGACCCAGTACATATATACTGGCGCCAGTCAATACCGTTGACATCCGCATGAATAGGAGTGGATGGTGAGAGTCACGAGCTGAGTATGTCTGAGTCAGGCTGTCAGTCGATAGATCGCAGGCGAAATTAGTCATCATCGGTGGCGCCAGAGAAAACGGAGGCGTTACTGTCATCGAGATCGTTCGTTCGGATGGTTCAATAAAGTGAAGTAAGGTAGTAAAGTACTTAGTGAGGAACGCCCAGGTAATCTCTTGGCGTGAGCACACCTCGCGTCAGTGCCTCGAACATGATTCGCTAGATCTAGGCCCCAAGCGAGTAAACGGCATCCTGCTTACTCAGTCCAAGGTCAACGGTCTAGAACTATTCGAAGGGGACCGAGTTAGCTGCATAACTTAGTCAGCCAGGAACCAGAATCTCCATCCCCCAACGGCCCCTTCCTCACCTTTCCTTCCTCCGGCTGGCGTTACTATTATCATTCTTTGGGAATAGGAGCGCTCTGACGATCTACAACGTTAGCCGGCTATGGATCCCTCCAAAATCAAATTAGTGTGTCCGGGATGTCTTTGTAACCGCCCGTCATCACGGATCAAGGGCTTGATATGCGGCTGACGCTCGATCGGGATGTGGGATAGCTTGCGATAGGATGGCCTTGCTGAAGCCAGGATTTTGTGGCTGCTGCATCGTCAAGGGATTCGCTATTGAATTCGAGCAGGATTCGGGGCGTGGGGGGGCTGAGTGTCGGAGATTGAAATTGCACACGTTAATAGATAATAGGCAAGCGCAGGAGCAACTCAATCCGCGCCGTCGATCTCGACATCTTTCCCACCTTTGGCATTATCTTTTGTCAACAACTTAATAGTAGATTGACACGGTCTCAACCTGGTGCCTTCGTCTGCCCGGTGAAACATCGTTTGAGCCCGGATCCTCACCAGAATGACTCACGGTTACTGGGGTTGGATTCCCTGCATTATCATTGTTGTCCAGGCATCATCGCCTCTACCGTCAGGCTTCTCGGGCTGGGGATGGCTAAGCTGTACGAATCCCTTAGTGGATTACTGCATGATGTCGCATACTGATGTTGGAAGCCGTCGTGGTCGGAGATTATCTCTATATTGATGGTGGAGAGAATTACACTTACGACCAAGCTACGAGGACACGTGGTTTCACAATACGTCAGTTTGGACGCTTCCTCTGCATCATTATCTCGACTCATGTTTTGATTGGATGCTGCTTAGGCCAAAGTACGCTGGCAGTCGATCTGTCGACGTCCTGGACAAGCGCTTCGGTTTCTGCTACTAGTCACGAGCGACCATCTCACATGAAGACTTCCAGGAGACCTCTTCTCTGGTATGATGCTAAAAACAACGACGTGTACGAATGGAGTGGATGGACTTACGATGGTAATACAAACGAAAATGAGAATTGGATCTGGACATTTTCACCAGACGGCCATGGAGGATCTCAGTGGAATCAATATCCGGCACCAGCCACCAAGGATAGCTCTCTTAGCACCATTTTTGGACCTTCAACAGTCTACACACCGACAGCCTTCTACAGTCTCGGGGGAACACTTGTACCTCCCGTGATTCAGGGGCTTCAGTATCTAGTAAACACTTCGATCCAAGGATTGCTGTCTTTCACTTTCTCAGACAATACCTGGACCAATACAAGCTCGGTAGGATTCGCTCCAAGTGGATTTTCAATTCTTGGCGAAGCGTGTTTTGTTCCCAATTTTGGGAAAGAGGGTCTGCTCATATTTCTCGGAGGGGAATATCGCCTCCAAACACTACGTATCACTATCAAAACGCCACTGCTTTGGTCGATATGGCAACAATACCAGTGTATGACATCCATACCGGCGCTTGGTATCATCAAGTGGCGTCGGGTGACGTGCCATCTGGACGTACAGGCTTGTGCGCAATCGGGGCTCCAACAGCGGATAACAGCTCCTTTGAGATGTGAGTATCCTTGAGTCAGGGGTTTGCCTAGAATCTGACAAGAACTTCCAGATTTATCTATGGAGGCTTCTCGAACTCATCCGAGGAAGGTCTTGACTCTGCTACAGCAGACTACGAAGATGTGAGTATTGTCGAATGCTAAGTTCCCAATTCGCATCCAAACTTGAGTGGTAGGCATGCTTTGGAGGCTACGAATTTCTCCTTGCCTTGCTCGAGCTAGGGAGTTGTCCCTCGTACCTATTCATTGATCCAGAAGAAGATTACTGATTTGAGAATTGCGGCCAGGTCTTCGTGTTGTTCCTGCCAGCGTTCAACTGGTTTAGGGCTGCCGCAGGTATCCGCAGAGCGTGGCCCACTTGTCAATTGATTGGAGGACGCCAGATGATCTCGATAGGGGGAGGGACCTTTTTGCAGCCAGGAGTTCCAGCAGCAATCATCCCTGATACTTGGCCCAACGGGATTGGAATCTTCGACATGACAGACCTGAGTTGGTCCAATAGCTACAATTCAAACGCAATGCCGTACGAACAGTCGAATGTGGTCAAGCGGTACTATCAGTCTAACCCTGGAACCCCAACCTGGAACGACCCAGCTCTTGCAGAGGTCTTTGCCACCAACACATCTTCCAAGGGCTCCTCCGCATCTACTACCCACACGCCAGCGCCTAAACAACATGGCGTAGATACTGGCGCCACCGTAGGGGGCGTGGTTGGAGGACTTACAGGTTTATGCGCTATCCTAAGTCTCGCGGCATTCTTCCTCCGGCGCCGACGTCAGAATCATAAGTCCTCATCTGACGGCTCCAAAAACACCGCCTCGTATATAGAAATGTCGGGCGAGCCCAGCCATAACGAACTGGGTCCTTCACCAGAATATGAAATGGGGCCACCACCAAGTCATGAACTGGGGCCTCCACCAAGACATGAACTGGGAGCCTGCTCTCCACATAATGGGAGAGCGGAAAGCGCACTCTAGATCCAAACTTTGAAGCGTCAAGCTCGTACGCTCCTGTAAATGGCTAAAAAGAAAGGGGCTAAACGCTTCATTCAGTTGAGGCACGATTTTTTCAAGGCTACCTTATGAAGCGATTCATCTAGTATAGATAGCATGCTTGGCTTTTGGAATAGAGTTGGAGTCTAGAATACGAACCCGAAATAAGGGAATGGAGGTATGAAATGGTTTGCTCATGCTTGGCTTTTGGAATAGAATTGGAGTCTGGAATGCGAACCCGAAATGGGGGGATTGAGTTACGAAATGGTTTGCTTGGTGAGAGGATTTCTTCGTTACGAGCACGCGGGTTTTAGAGGTGTTGGATGGTTTTGTAAGATCTGATTCTATGTTAGATGCATGTATAACAGCTACGGGTATCAACGCTTGTATCAAATCTAGACTATTCTTGTACGCTCGCTCAATTACATAGAGCAGATGTACATTATTTTCAGGCCGTGGATGGCGTCTATTCACTTCTATCCATCTCTTTTTTAGATCAGGATCAAGCGTTGCAATACCTACCCTAGACCCCAGTCCCAAAATTCTGCCACTTGCACAAACACCCACCACTCCCACCATCAATGCCCCCCGGCCCACCCTGTGCAGCAGTCACATTCACATCTCCAAAAGGGCCCCGTGCAGGATTGACAAGCTGGCCTCCCACGCCTCGATCCTCCAACTGGTACAGCTTCTGCGTCGCATTGATATGTTCGCGATCGTCAAGACCGTAGCAGAAGACCATTTTCTTCGCGATATCACCGCCATGCCGATCCAGGGTGATGGTCACTGGATATGGGAAGGAGCCCGGTTGTGTGAAGTTGTTGGCTGAGGAGGTAGTAAGAGCTGTTGCGTTGCCAGAGGATGAGTGAGGGGATGTGGAAGTGCTGTTTGCGGACTGCGAAAGTAGGGTGGCGGAATTGCCCTTTTTCGTCCATATCTGCACCAAGAAGCGGGTCTGGGCCCACGTGCAGCGGACTGAAGCTGCGTTTTCAGCTGCGCCGCCGTTTTCGTCGTCGGGCACTGACGCTGTGTTGGGGGAGTCGGTGAGGGGGGCGGCTGATTTGAGGAAGATGGAGCGGTCAAAGTAGGTGTAGAATCCGTAATGCTCTGTGTCTAGTCCGCGGTCGTAGAGACGGAGCGGCTGGGCGGTTGGGAAAGGGTAGAGGTTGGCTACTGCGGCCGTGCCGTCCGGATTGGAGTCCGGTGGCGGTATGGCGTTCGTAATATTGCCGAAAGGATCATTGCTATGATCTGGATTGCTGCTCTGACGCTTCAGTAGTCGAGAGGGTATCTTCGTTGCAGATTCAAAGCTCATAAAAAACGGGGTATATTCCCCATCGAACGGAGCTGCATTTTTATCTGTGGTGTTGCCCAGGAATGTTTGGTCCTCTAGACTAGGTGGTGCCGGAGAAGGGTTATATTGGTTGCTGCTAAAGACATTTCGAATGCGAAGTAATCGATCTCGGACAAAGCCGCCGGCAGAGACCGCATTGGCGACGTGGCCATAGGATCTCCGGCTGACTGAAGAGTTTGCTATAGTAGAATTGGCAGTCGCGTTCGTGCCATTCTGATACACAATCTCCACCCTGAAGTTTGGCTGGTCTGGAGCATTGGGATGGAGGCTCTGCTGTTGTTCCTTTGGTACTGCGCAACTCCACATCGTGGTTGGCTGCACACAATTGGGATCCTCGTTCACCGCATCGGGCTGTACGATTGTCGAGACACCAGTAGGTATGGGAGGGAAATTCGTTAGATTGAGCCAATTGGACTGAATCGGCGTTTTGTCACCTCGCCTTGTCAACGTCATGACAAGCACCAATACTAGGATGATCATCATCACAAGGCCAGCGGCTATCGCCATCAATGCCCACTTTCGCTTTTTGCTCTGAGGCTTGCCACTGCTGAGGCAATTCCTACATCTTGGGAGGGTCAGTGGGGTGTGTTCCTTTGGTGGCCGTGGAGGAAGTGCATCCTTTTCTCCGATCTCCCGCCGCCTCAGAGTTCGAGATGCATCTCTCGGCGGTGGATAGAGATCAGCAATAGTCGTCTGATCTGGTTCGTGCTGGCGTTGGTAATACACCGTTCTTGGCGTGTCGAAAGCAGGATGCGAGCCAGCCTTGTCCCTGTCAACCTCCTCTAGAGGTATAGCACCTTTGGGGGCCTGTCTCTGCTGGCCAGGGCTCAGAGGTCCAGGAGAATTGGGCTGCTCATACGCCCGCTGAGGCTGTTCTGGGGGCAACACAGCTACATGTCGTTTTGGGGGCCTGTCTGGTCTGAATGGCGTATATGTGGGAGCCGGCGTTTCCTTGAGTACGGCAGCTGGGGCTGCTAGTGGTTCTTCAAGCTCCCTCGAGTGCGCAGGCTCGGGCTCAGGTGCTGCTTCTGGCTCCCGCTCAGCTGCTGGTATGGGTGGTTGGGCTGCTGGTACAGGCGCTGGAGCACGCACGACAGGTGCGGCATGAGCTTCCTGGACATCAGGTGTAGCATCTAGATCTTCGATCGCTGTAGTGTCGCTCATTGGTCTCTCTCTTGCCTTCGGTGTCATAGCTTCGTGAAAAGCAGCCGAGAACCGGTTCGTTGGGGCTTGCTGAGCGGCCAAGTTGTGAGACTGCTCCGTCTGTCGCGGTGCTTCAGATTCTGCATTTGGCCCATAGCCTCCCCCTCCTTTAATTTCTCTGGCATTGCCATGCTCGGCTCCAAGAGGGTCCGCAGGACCAGCCCTAGAGGGCAAGCAAACATGATTTTGGCACTCAAAGTACGGTGTCGGGCTATGCATGTCATACAGACAAGCTTCGTAATACTCTGCGGCTAGGCCAAACCCTTCAAGTTTGGTGGGCAACAGCGCCGATTCTCGCAACGGGTCTTCTTGGGGCTCATCTATTATCAGTGTGCTTCTATCACGAAAGCCATCCAGCTCCAGCCTTTTCTTTTCCAAATCGATATCTACATCCGAGTCTGTCCAGCTGGTATGACCACTTTTTAAGCCATCTGGACTTGGCGGTGGAGGGAAGGTCTGACGAGCCTCTTGCAGACTATGGCCTTGCCGAGAGGGCTGGGAAGGACTAGAGGCTTCTAATACTGGCTCTCGTGGCTGTGGTGATGCCTTGAAAGTCATTGGCGATTTTGGAAAGAAGGGAGAGATAATGTGGTTCCACCAGCCTTCAGACCGATGCCTGGTGGCAAGCGTGTCCATGCTCCCCTTTTTGGTCAGTATCCTCAACTGAGACTCTCCGGTACTGGGCCTGTACTCATCGCGGATATCTGGGCTTTCACCTTCATCGATGTCGGTGTAGGTAGACAGTATCCTGGCAGGTGGGCCTCCCTTTGCCGAATCCTTGTTGTGGTTTGCTGCATTGTGTTTTTGGGCGTCTGGTGGAAGTGGTGGTATTGGTGGGACGGTAGCCGAATCTATAACACGTCCTCCGGTGTCTGGTGTCGGCATTTGAGAGTAAACGCTTGATGCTATCCTCCGATGTTGAAGCCGGACTGGGTCCTCCCCCTCCTCCTCGGACCATGGTGCTTTCTCCTTCGCCGGAGTCAAGACGATCGTGGGCATATTGGGTGATCGCCCAGTGTTGGCATATTGCTCGGTCAAGCCGTCAGGCTTCGCCGGACTTGCTTCAAGACTGGCAGATTGCCGTGCCAGCTCCTCTGGAGAAATCGAAATGCCTATCACCACTGCCCGATCTGATGGTGACAGATTTGACCATTTGCTCGATGCACGCTTCAAATCACCCAGCCGTCCTTTTGACCCCAAAGACTTTAGAGATCTGCCTGATCGTTGATGACCCAGACCGAGCGTTTCTACCGAAGGTTTCTTTGATGTAATAATTGGACGAGCTTCCTGCTTCTTCAGTCCGAGGCCAGCATCCTGCTTGGCATGTCCGTCATAGGCCCTTTGAGCTAAGACCGGGGCCTTCGCGAAGTTTGTGACAACATTCAAGCCTGGCCACTTCGATTTGCTGTCTCCCTTCTCCTGCGAGGCCTTCCGTTCACCAGCTGTAGGTCTCTGCGATGGTAGTGTCCACTTCTCTTTGGTGTCATTTTCCTGCCCGCCTCTGCTCTGAGAGAGTTTTATCTGATGTTGGGGTGGGCTCCGAGAGGCATTTGGTGAGGTGGGAGAAAGAACTTCTTCGCCCATGGGTGAGGAAAAGGGTATTCGTGGACCTTTTTGAGGCTCTAGCTGGAGCCGTTGAGGAGTAGCATTATTGGGCTGAGGTCTCGTAGTCATTGCGACGGATGTAATTCCGGCGGACTGATTGTGATATCTTTGAATTGATTGTTGTCAGTCAAAGCTTCTGAGAGGCTAGGTATTGACTTACAATATGAATAGATGAAACAGAGGTGGGATTAAGCTCCGGCATTAGTACGCAATGAGATATAAATTCACTGTTGATCAATAACCTCCGCGGATCTCGTCAACACTCTTCACTCAACGACAACAAGAAGATTCGTGGCATCAAAACGTCATTCATGAATTGAGCATCACTCTACAACCACAAGCGGCAGCCAGCGGTCAAAAGATGCAAGATGTTCGAGCGAGGAAGTTCAGTGGTTTCAGGCTGTCCAAAAAACGGCCATGACAACAGCAGAAAAAAGAAGCCACATCAGAAAAGCTCTCCACCTCTCCAACACCGCATCTCAAACCAAAGAGCCTCATCTCAAATTAGCACACTCTCTCTCAACGGCTTCCCTCACGCTGCTCCCCACGTCTTGTCAGCTATCTCCCAAACACCGCCAGGCGCCTAGGCAGCCTCTCTTCATCATGATTCGACAAGACAGCATTACGAAACGAACCATGCATAGATTGGCAATGGTCAACCGGGATTCTTTCCAGAAGTGCTATAATTACTAGCCGCTTGCCAACGCTCATGGTGTTCGTCGATAGGAGTGGACGACGTTTGAAGATGAGGTTGCGCCAGACCCCTGCAAGCCTGCGGACGCCAATCAGAGTGCAAGTCAACGCGAGAACACGAAGTCAGATGACCAGCTTTGGCGCTTAGGGTATAGGAGGAAAGTACATGATGGCCAATACTGTTTTGGTACCTCACCAGGCTAGGCTTTGGTGCCTATGAGCACTGTCTACGAGTACAGACACCGTTGGCGCTCTATCGAGGGCTCGGTTGGTACACAATGTCAATTGTTAGTTTTAGGCGCTAGAACTACTCTATACATTATAAGACGACTGTTGCCTCTTCAGCATCAAGAAAATTATCTACCGAATACAGAATTACCTCCAACTTGAAATGACATGCCCAGACATCATCGCTGGGGTGTGTGGTGGTGGGCCAGCTTCCAATTGGCGGCACCATGGTTGGCCCATGCCAAAAACGCAGACCCAGCTGACAGCTTGAACGGTGGAATGCAAAGACGAAGGATTCTCTGAACGCCAGGATCGATCGATTTCGGGGCTTCTACCCTCCCTCTTCCTTATTCTTTCCCCTCAGAGCCTTGATCCGGTCACTGATGGAGTCTTTGAACTTCTCCCATAGCGTCCTGTTGAGCTTGTTGCTCAATTCGCGAAAGTTGTACATCTCGCCCCAGCAGTCTCGGCCCCACTCGCAACCAGCCATGTTCACGACGAAGTCGCGGTCACGCTCCGAGTAATGTATCCTCTTGTCCTCTCCGTTCTCGCCACATGCGCCCATAGGGAAGCTATTGACCTTTCGTTGCGGTATGAAAGCCGTATGCGGCCTGATCCACGGCTGGTTGATGTACAGGTGCTCCATTGCGTCTTGCTCTTTATGTTCCCACTCCATGTGCTTCTGCTCGTATCCAACGGGGTCCCACCAGATGTCCAGGAGACGGTCGGTCCAGATGCTACGGTGAATGAAGAAGGAGCCGAGGTTAAAGCCGCCGCAGTCTTGGGGTATGATGAGATCTATAGATTCAGTCTTGCCATTGCCGTTGGCTGAACGCGCTACAGGGTCGAGATGAGGGGACTGGAAGGGGTGAGAGATGTTGAGGGGGTTGTAAATGTTGATGTCGCGGTAGGTGTTAGCTCCGAGATTGTTGAAGATATGCTTTTGCAGGGTGTATGACGGCTCCATGATGAAGGTGTTGAGGTCCAGCCACCAAAACCTATGATCTCTCGTCAGCTTAACCTTCCATCACAAGCATTCTTAACAGGTCCCACCATTCAGCCTTCGGGTATTTTCTCATAGAGTTTCGTATCGTGTCTACCTTCTCCCAGCTTTCTCGCCATTCGTGGGCATATCGCTTCTTAGTGCTCATGTCAACGATCTCCAGATCATATCCCCACTTCTTCGCATACTTCTTTTTGTTCCTCACACTGTCTCTTTCAATAGCCCATTCTCTTGCGCCTTTCCACTCCATTACACCGCCTCCTTGATTGGCTGCTAATATAATGACGAACTTGTTGCCGCCGCCTAGCCAGGACGCTCTTCGGTACACTCTATGCAATGCTATCACGTTGTTAGCTCAGGTAAACTGGGGTGGCAGACACGAAACTCACGAGTAACGTAAAACAAGATGATCGCTAACATGAAACAAAGCACTATGCCCAGTCGTAATCGTAGCCGCCATATTAGCCTTCCCAAAGTACTGAAGAACCGACCAGTCCTGCTTCCATTGATGGGCGGCCATCTCCCCCGGCCGAGCTTCTCCTTGTCTGAAAAATCTCTTCGCCCTCCCATGCTAAAGGTTGGGAGACTCGTAGAAATCTTCCTTGCATGCCGTGAAAAAAAACCCTGATTTCTTGTTGAAAACGATGGGTATCCGTTAACTTCCTCACTCCTTGCCTTTGCAGATGCCCATTTGTTATCATCAGTACTAGCAGAACCATTCATCTGGATGTCTCCGAATGTTTTCCTGGGGCTAGACTTCCCACTGACGTTATCGAATGGACTCGTCAGGCCGGGGCTTGACCATCCGCCTCCTCTTCTAGGCGACGGCGACCGTGAGAGTGACATATCGGTATGAGGCGTTCCGGGTATTGGAGGCAGCGATTTGTCGTAGCCACCCGTCGGGAGGCCCGACGTGGCCCCTAGTCGATTATTCGATCGCTGCGCCTGTAGATCCAAAGCCGGAGGTTTGGGGGCAGACGAGGTGCGTCGTCGGCGCTGTGGTCCGGACAGAAGCTGAGTGGAGGATGGGGAAGCCAGGATGTTTGCCTCGGAGTGGGAAAGGAAGGCGCGATCTCAAAAGTGGACAATGAAGCCAATAGTGCTGAGGCAGCGGTATAGCCAGAAGGACAATTCGCAAGAGCGAGCGTGAGTCGACGTGTGAGATGTGAGTATCGGAATTAGGATGTTATGGCTCTAGGTGGTTGGAGTAGGTGGGTGACAAGAGATGATTTGCTGTTTGCTGTCGTTTTTCCGTGCCCTCTTGAGGCGGCTGGAGGTTCAACTTTAAAAACAGACAGGGGTGGCTCAGAATTCCACTTTGTTAAAAGGCTAGCGCCAAGCCTTCCACCACCTTATTATCCGCTCAAGGAAGCACCATCATTTGGTCTACATCCACCGAGTGTGGTCGCGATGTCCTTGGGCGGATGATGATGATGTTGATGATGAACCCGAAGCTGACAGTTGACGACCACAAGAGGCTGGATGTTGGGGTAGCCAATCGAAGGGCTGATGCAGGCTTGGAGATTGATCTCTTGGGAGTGGGGTTACACGGAATTGGGAGGAGTGCCCATAAGGGTGTTCGGGCCTGCAGCTTACTGATAACGATCTTACACGCTGTGATTATACGAGTATGGCTTCAATGTGTATGGGGATAGTAGCGAGAATTGGCGCACGTCTTGCACATGACGGTCATCACAGCCGTTGAAGGCCCCTCGAGACGCTGTTCACGATGCTTTGCGCAAAGCCACGCATCTATTGCTAAGACTTTCATGCCTCTTGCCTGCCCGCACAGAAATGCTCATTGAACGCCACCGCCTCTGGGTATCCGTATAACACCGTTGCGCCCGCTCGCCCTCGAACGCCATGGCGAGTCATGATGTTTGATTGTCCAGAGAAGCGAACCATCATATTCCCGACGGCCAACAAGACATAACCCGTCAGTCTCTGTGACCACGCGTTAGCCGCTTGATCTCATTCTTTGAGTCGCTGGCGCTGCAACAACTTACTCCGTGCTCCGTTGCACCGCCCGACGCAGCTGGCGATTGTACTGCTTTCTCTCCTCAGCAGAGCCCCAGTAGAGCCTGGAGGCTTCTGGATTGACCAGGGTGCGTGGGTCATATGGCGGCTCTGTATCCTCGATCGCTTCGATGATAGCCTCAACGTGGTACTTGAGTTCGTCCGAACGCTTGGGGAAGTAGCAAAGCACACCTTCCTTTGATATCCGGTGGTGGAACATTTTCGTTTCAAACATCACACGTGGCTGCTCTTCTGGGAAGCGTGGGCTGATGATCATCCTGATCTTGAACATGCCTCCATCGAGATTCGTCATTGGACGGCCAAAGTAAGTCAAATGCCAAAGGAAGGGGTTTTTGTCCAAGAAGTCGATGTCGAGCGTGACCATGTCATTCTTCCTGTAGCTTTCTTTGATCTGTTGCAATTGTCGTTCGAACATCGAGGCTAAGTTCGTGTCCTTGCGTCCCTGGACAGCACCCTCCTCAGCCCAGTAATCAATTTCGCGGTAGAGCACGGAATGAATCAGTTGAAGTCGTTTTCGGAGCTCAGGATAGTTAAATTTTCCAGCCATACTGTTGCCACCTCCTTCAAAAGGCATGATGACAAAGTTCTGGTTTGCCTTGACTTCTTTCTCCGCTTCATCGATCGACAGAAGGTAAGACTCGTAGTACCAGAGGAATCTTCGTTTGCAGGTGTCTTTAAAAGGTTCGAATGGAGGAGGAGTCGGTTCTACATCGTACTCCGTGCGTTGTTCTTCGCATTGCTCTAATGCTGGGAAGTCGTCGACCATGCCATCTGAATGGATGCCAAGATAATCTTCGAGTCGCTGGACTATGGAAATTCGTAGAGTTTCATGTCTTATCTGGGGCACGTTAGACAACATGGAGCTATCGTGAAAAGCGTTGGGTACCTTAGCCACATATTGAGCTTGGGCTTTCTTGTCTTCAGCACTGTTTGCGTTTTCAAAACCAGGTTCGTTCTCATAGGGGTTGGATGACATTAGGCTTTGAATCGAAATCAGGATCGATTCGAGACCTTGGGCAGAAGACCACTCTTCGCCTCGTTCGCCTCTCCAAGTCCTAGAATTACTATGTTAGCTGAAGATCTCGACGACGGTTTGTGCTTGTACCCCAGAATAGATCTACATTCTATCAGCATCTCATTCCAGCATCAAGTCTGCAGAGTAACCCACAAGCACACTTTGCCGCCAGCGTAGATGTTTGGATTGAAGCGACATCGGCCTCCGTTTGTCGTTCTTGCGGTCACCACAGGTGGCGTTCCAGGATATTCTGAGAGTGCTTAGTGAAAAGTAGCAGCGGAATGTTTTGCTCAATTCCCTACCCTTAGGGAACTTGACGCTGAACTGCACGAGGAGTCAATATTCTGATCAACCATTCACCCAAATCCCAACGCACCTCGAAGAAACCGAACTCATACGGACTTTCAGGTGGCCCCACAATCATTGCTTTGACATTCTGGACGTCACTATCACGACAGGCTACCGCGATTGCTGTTGCGCTTATTAGCTGTGAAGATCGATGAACACTCTAGAGCCTCGGATTTGCGACTATACATACATAGGTCGTTGGTCTTTTGGATGTCTGAGAGCTCCTGTCAGGAACATCAGCTACGAACCGACACCATTGACGATATGCCCTACGCGTATGATACGATAGATACTTTGACTCGACATCTGAAATGGCGTGGTAGAGGGCGGAGATGGGAGAGAATGCTGTAATCAATTGTTCACGGTGAAGTACATCAGAATGGTAATTTAGAGGGTGCGAAGAGAGGTGAGGATGCATGGATGTTTTCCAAGTCTACCTCCAGTGTTGTCGAACGCAAGCTAGGCAATCGCGCGTATCAGGCTGTGCAGTGGGCAGCAACACCTCACCCGACGGCAGTACGATGTCTGAATATCTTGGCTTCAGGGCCAGAGACCGTCCTCATCAAGTCTTACCGTTGAGACAGGCGAAGCTACCCAGAAACTCCTGATACTATTCTGAGCACCCTGATACTTCATTGATGTTTGAGACCTGACTCCTGAGGCTTACAGCACGCGCTTGGAGTGGCCCTAGTACCTACATTTGGTACAGCCCTACGAGGCACGCTAACGATAAATTACGCCGCATGTTAAAGGAGTAGACTGGTCGATTGCGTGTGCCAGTGCCTCAGAGCTGTAGAACCGTAGCTTGTTGATATGCAGAAAGCTCACGTAGCCAGAGGCCGTTTAATTCGTCTCGACCAGAAATGAGATCGCTGTCTTGCGAGCTTGAAGATTGCTGTAGACTCCTCCGCAAAAGCCAAGTCCGCTAATTTTCGATTGCCGCTTGACGATACATCATCTCAGGATACTCGACCACCAACAACTCTACCAGCATTCACCACCTCTGCGGTCCTCATCCCCAAGCTCTCTCCCCGGCAGCGTCATAAGTTGTGAGTGCGCTACCTGGCTGCCTACGGATAGCGACAAGCTCAATTTCGCCAACTTACATTTGATCCACCACCTGCTTCACCCACATCGCTTTCCATCGTCACTCGCGCCTTGCTCACAGCTTCTGCCACTCCAGACTGGCTTCCCTTCGCTTTGCGCGAGTCGTTAACAGAGAACGCTTGCCGCCATAGGGCTACTGGGTGGTCCAACGAAGCTGTTGCACCGCCTTAGCAGCCATCCACCAACGCTGGACTCTACCACGATTGTGAATCAGGGCTCCTCTAGCAAGCTCCAGCCAATACTACACTTCATAGTCTTGCTGTGCATATGGTCTTTACCTACGTTCTGCCCCACACGTTACGTCAACCGTCGTCCTGACTGCTTCGGGCGCAACGAAGGATCATTCGGAGCTTAGCCCCCAACCCGGAGATTACGCAAACGTCGAAGGCGGAGGCTGGCTTCAACGAAGTCTGCAGACTGGCAGGCAGTCCTCACGGGATTGGGAGGGAGGTCGCAAGGATGTGTCCACAGTCGGAAGGACGGCCGTCAGTGGACTGGAGACCCGGTGATGGCGCCTACGATAACCGAGGAAATCATCGGCAACAACAGGAGGTTGAAGATCACCAGTACCAGCAGAATGGTCGTGCGAATGGATACGGTCAGATAGATGCTCCGAAACAGCGGTTTATGGCTCCACCGCCCGTCCCAGGACCTGGCGATACAAGAAGCCCTAACGGCGGTATGCCTCAACCAACTGCCGATGGGCGCAGTGGCCGGAGCAGGGATACAACACAAGACATACCGATCAGGGAGAGATCACGAAACAATGGGTCCGGTGGTGGAAAGTCGCACGGTCCGCCAAGGCTGTGCAAGAAATGCGGAGAGACTTTGACAGGGCAATTCGTACGCGCGCTTGGAGGGACTTTTCACTTGGAATGCTTCAGATGTCGGGTAAGTAGTCCTTTGACGCCTCCAATGTTTGGCACTAATTATGATTCCTCAGGACTGCGAGGATATTGTGGCTTCGAAGTTCTTTCCTGTTGACGATGAAGAGAACGAGGGAGTCCAATATCCACTCTGTGAGACCGACTACTTTCGCAGACTTGACCTGCTATGTTACGATTGCGGAGGTGCGCTCCGCGGTTCCTATATTACCGCCCTGGACCGGAAGTATCACATCGAGCATTTCACATGCTCAGTCTGCCCTACAGTTTTCGGTGCACAGGACAGCTATTACGAACACGAGGGCAAGGTCTACTGTCACTATCATTACTCCACCCAATTCGCCCAGCGATGCAACGGGTGTCAGACTGCGATTCTGAAACAGTTCGTTGAGATCTTCAGGAATGGCCAAAATCAACATTGGCATCCAGAGTGCTACATGATCCACAAGTTCTGGAATGTTCGTTTGGCTCAATCAGGTGCCGAAGGACCTGCCTATTTGCAAGCCGAAGAGAACGCCAGTGAGGAGAAGCGAGATCTTGTACGCGTGGAAGAAGAACAAATGGAGGAGAAAGTCTATCGAATATGGAGCGTACTTTCTGCTTTTGAAGAATCGGCAGCTGCTTGCATTTCAGACATGCTTCTCCATGTCAGTAACGGCTCATATGTTGAGGGTATATTGGTCGCCAAGAAGTTCATCTGGCACGTGGATATTCTTTTTGGGGCTACCGATCGGCTGGATTTTACGATGACCTCGGAGGGCGTGAAAGGTACCTCAGAACTCCTCGTCCCTTTTCAGCAGTACAGTATACTAACCCTATAGGTCTCTCATACGGACGAGAAGCAAAATTACTTTGCAAGAAGATTGTGGCATTTTTCTCGCTACTGTCGAAGACACAGGAAACCGGCGTCAAGAAGCTCGGCGTGACCCAAGAGCTTCTATCACTTGTTACTGGCCTTGCACACTATCTGAAACTCTTGATCCGTATCAGCTTACAAGGTGCACTGAAATTGGAAAAGGAGCGAAGCAGTATGGAAGGGCTTCACCAATTTCTGGCGGACCTGGAACATCTGGAATCCGTCAAGGAAGCTGAGAATTCAGATATACTATCTGACGTGTCTGGACTGGCAGATCAACAATCGGACCTTTGCCATAGATGCAAGGAACCCATTGACGACGAATGTATCAAGCTAAAGCAGCAACGATGGCACAAGCACCACTTGACCTGCGACTTCTGCGAGCGGGTTGTAGGCGAGGAGTTAAGAAATGTTCTGTGGAGCGAACGCGAAGGCCAAGTGGTCTGTCGGCGCTGCCATGAAGAGCGATACCAAGCGCCTGATGCTATTGCCAGTTTCGAAGCTGTCACCAGGCTTCAGCAGTACGTCTACCTTCTGCGTGTGGCTCTTGCACGGCTGCTTTCTGTTCTCCGATCTGGAGGTACTCTTCCGCATACTTCAGGTAAGCCTACTCCCTTTAGTTCCTGTTCAATATACCTGACACGTAGAAAAGACGACCCTAATCTAGCAAAATATGATTCAAACGAGGGACATCGAGTCAACCAGAGCGGACAATTGGACCCACCTCTTCTTCGAGCGAACTCTAGATCCAAATCATATGGTGGTACCGCAACTACTGCAAATGACAATAATGCGTCTTCTTACGAGCAGACTGTGGGCGAGATGAAGAGGCTTAGGTCCACGCGCATGGACACACAGCTATCTACGAATATAAAGAGAGCTCGCACTTCCCGGATACTAGATGGACCAGAAGGCTTTAGTAGGCGTCCTGGTTCAGCAGGGGCTGATAATTCGGATCAAAGGAAGCAGCAAGGCTTTCACATTGTCCAGGAACCCGACATAAACAACAATCGGCCAAGTAGCAATCTCGTTTTCGGACACCAAGATGCACTAACCCTTGATGACATTCCAAGAATAGTAGCAGCAGAACAAGCCAAAGAACAGCGGCCGAATGCCTATAAACATGCAAAGAACCAACTTATCGGCTCCAGTGGGCGTGAACCGAAGTTCTATACTGGTCATGAGCGCCGTGCATCTGGAGGGAACGAGCTCGATTTGGCTGGCACCGAACAGGCACCACAGAGGACCAAAAGGTACTTTTCCGAGCTTTCGGCACTTGAATACTTCATTGTCCGACACGTTGCTGTGCTTTCGATGGAACCATTGCTGGAAGGTCACTATAATCTCGAAGATCTGTTAGGTTTAATAGAGAACAAGAAGCCCGAAACCTTTTGGGGCAAATTCGGCAAAGCGTTTTCGAAGAATGACCGACCGAAGGGTAAGAAAAAGGGCGTTTTTGGCATTCCGTTGGATGTTCTTGTCGAGAGAGATGGTGTCGACTCGACCTATGGGGTTGGGCCCGGGGCCATCAAGGTGCCTGGCGTTATTGATGATACTATCTCTGCGATGCGACAGATGGATATGTCAGTTGAAGGCGTCTTCCGAAAGAACGGTAACATTAGAGGCCTGAGAGATTTGACCGAAAAGCTTGATGCAAAGGAAGTCGAGGTTGATCTGTCAAAGGAGAGTCCGGTTCAGTTGGCTGCGCTGCTCAAAAAGTTCTTGAGAGAACTTCCAGATCCTCTGCTTACGTATAAGCTCTACCGCCTTTTCATCATCTCTCAGAGTAAGTTTGCGACTCATATTATTATTGCTTGAGGACATTTTGCTAATGGAAGCCTGCTAGAAATCAAAGAGGAGTCGAGACGAAGAGTCCTCCACTATGCTTGCTGCTTGATCCCAAAGGCTCATCGAGACTCAATGGAGATACTATTCTCATTCCTCGTGTGGGCTTCATCTTTCTCCATGATGGATGAAGGTGAGGGGACCGGAAGCAAGATGGACACTCACAACCTCGCAACTGTAATCTCACCCAACATCCTCAAGGGGAAAAGCCAAATTATTGGTCAGGATGAAGAGAGTTTCTTGGGCATTGAAGTGATTAACACATTGATCGAATACAATGATGAGATGTGTGAGGTAAGTCCATTGCACTCCCAACTCTTTGCGCAGTTTGTTAACCATAGACTTAGGTCCCAGAGGATCTTCAATCCATCCTGAACGACTCTTCCCTCTTCAACAACTCGTCTGACATCACCACCAAAGAGATCCTCAAGCGCTATGGCGACATTGGTCGCTCTCCTGCCCATCGTCCCAAGATCACAGACCCCAGTCAAGCGGCTGATCCGCCCTCTCGCTCCAACGATTCCAATCCCTCAGGTTCAGCCAGGCCTGCCGCGCCGATCATCACTCACGTCGACACCGATCCTTACCAGACACCCTCATGGCCGAAGGAGTCCAGCGTACGACACGTCCAGGGGCAAGCACAGGGTGCACCGACCTACCCAAGCACGAGCCATCACACCCCACCACAACAAGATTTCGCCTTCCAAAACCCAAAAAGCCCATACCATAGGCGGGGCGGAAGCAGCGAGAGCCAAGCGAGTCGTGGCAGCGGCGGAGGCCATGCTCACAAATACTCTGGATGGGGAAAGCCAGGTGCGCCTTCAGGTCTGAGTGTTTCCGGTGCTTGATGACTTACTCTCTGGAACAGATGGTCAACATTGATTTTCTTCTCCAAATGGACCGGTTCTCGTCCTTTTACCACTGCTCCTGCGAGCCTTTTCTTTCCTTTGTTTGTCACATACCCTTCTTTTCTCCGAGCGCGACAATCGACGTGTCGAGCGAGCGGGCGTTCTTCTATCGATCAGATATCATGGCCCTAGCGGCATAGGGGTTGGGTAGCATTGCACAGTGGCGTTCTTATCAGCACGGTTTCTACACGGCGACGAATATTGAGCGGAGAGGAGAGGAGAGAGCAGACATAATTCCTGTGATCGCGACCAGGCGGGCAGGGGAAGACGGAAACTTTTTCCTATCCGTTTGGATCTTGTGAATGTGGCGGATCATGATGGAGTGTGAGATAATCTGTGATGCATGTGCGTGAGTTGAGATCAAGTAAGTAGAGTCGCCCTGAATACCCTAGTGTTTGTGGAATGGGTGTGATATCATTGTCCAAATTCAAATGAAGTCCAAATTGAGATATATTGGGATATTCGGTGGGTGGTGCTGCCCTGATAGGCGTGGTGTATCCATCCGTTGTGCAAAGCCGCTTTCCAACGCTTTCAAAGCGCATACGAATGCTACACATGTAAATCCAATCGCAAACGCCGTCACCTTTCCGCACAGGGTATCTGTATATCCAACTCCATCCCAAGCCACTGTCCTAACAAAAGACCCATACGCATCTGTAGATCCAACGCCATCGTGAAATCGTAAATCATAGCATCATAACCCTTTTCCTACCCAGAATGAACAGCGATTATATCATAAGCACGACGGCGTCTCCCTGTGCATCGACCCATTGTGATCCCAAGCCCTTGATCTTCCTCTTGCCACCCATGTACATCACCAACCACACCTCTGCGACGACCTCGCCCCAGCAGTAGACCTTCAGTAGTTCCTCTTTCTCCCACGATATTGGATTCGAAGCGTCGATATCCTTGCCCTTCCCGCCGGTATTGTGCGGATTTGCATCCTCTCTGACAGCCCATACGCCCCACCCAGCTCGCCCGGAGCTGATGTAGCCGTTTAGGAATTCCCAGAGATCTTTTTGGAAGATGAGATCCTGGCCGCTGAAGGGGACGAGCCAGTGGCCGCGCTCGAGCGGGTGGAGGGCGCGCGTTTGCGTCTTTTTGTATTTGGGGTAGCAGTCTGTGATTTGGGCTGTGTGGTTGGTGAGAGAGGGAGTTAGATGGGTTGAGAAGCGCGCGGTGGAGATTTTGGGGCGGGGCGGGTGGATTTCGAGGGGGTTTGTGTTTGGCGTGGACAAAGGCGGTGAGGAGGAGATGTGGGTTGGTGGGGGTGGAGATGAGGGTGGTGGTGCTGGGCTTGAAGATATTGGTGCAGTGGGGAGACGAGAGCTTTTGAGTGCTGGATCCTCCCTCGGTGGTGAAGATGGGATTTGTATTCGTGGCTTCTTTGAGACTGGTGGAAAAGGGCGCGTAGGTGATGGCGAACTTGATCGAAGGGGCCGCTTGGCACATTGTGGACTCATGATTTTGGGTGAGTTGTATGATGGCACATGTGGTTGGGAGTCTGGTATAGTGCTTGGAGGCGTCTGCCATGAGTCTGAATGGGTACGACGTAGAGGCTGAGCCCGCTGGGAGGGTGTAGCTGGTGTTGGCGCTGTTCGCGGCCGTGGGAGGGCTGGTGTTCGTTCGATGAGAAGGCGAGGGGTTTCCTCTATACTTGTCAACGGGAGTGCTAAGGTATCCTCGGGCCAGATCCTGGACGGTGTCTTTGATGAGGTCCCTGGTAATCGCCCTTCTAAATTTTGAGTGCTTCTATGCACAGTGCCGAGCACGGCTGTCGACTGCCTTGATGGAGTATGATGAATGGATAGCTCCATCCTAGACCCCCTTTGTATGCTGGACAAGTTCACTGCTGCCTCACTTGTTACGCTGGACAAAGGCTCATGCGGAATATGCGTCGTCCCATGATCGTTTTCTCCATGCTCATTTGCCCTATAATCATCTCTTGTGCTTGACAAGCTGGTATCGGCATTTTGATCTGCCTCGGTGCTATTATCAACACTCTTCTCGGTGCTGCTTGTCTCGTGTCTTCCATGTCTTCCCAGTCCGCATTTTATATCCTTGTCCCGTTCAATGTCTGTCTGAGGTAGATGAGCTAAGTGGGCTCCCTGTATGCTTGGATTTTTTCTTCCAAAACCACCCTCTCCATACTCGCTCGATGGAGACAAAAGATGCCTTCCCACAGCCTCAAAGTCCAGGAAGCCTTTGGCCTCAGTGCGGTATCTGGCATCGTCCCTACCTTGACTTGGAGCGGAGACGTGCACGAGTATCTCGAGTGGTGGCATCCTCGCGTATCTTCATTTTGCAAGGAGGGAAGGTTAGGTGTTTGCCGTAGTGGCCGTTACTTGCGGTGGGTCGTGGTCAGTTGGTGTTGTCCAATTGTCTCGATCAAGACGGTTGGGTATCGTCCCTGAAATAAGTCGTACTTTTAGCGTGTATTCTACAACCAATTTCTTGGCGTGGTCAAATCACGTGCTCAGCTACAAACCTTGACTTTTATCTCACATAGTAGTGCTTTGCCTTTCGTGGTAGCTAGGTTGTAGCTCCTAGTCTACCAACTTCAAGCTGATTAGGTAGAATCGTTTATTACTAATACATAGTCTCTATGATTATAAGAGTCGCTAGTAACTTTGCCTACCTACAACATATCGATGCCTATCTCGCGAGGGTTGATGCCATAGCAAGAGGCAAAGCACAAGCTTCCCCTTCAATGAGCCACGAAAATGTCAATGTACGATTCGGACAGGCTTCTTCTAGAAGCATCTACAGCAGCCAACCATAAACCATTGACCTACAGATATCGAGAGCAGCCGAACCTTAAGAACAATAATGTTCCTACCGTTCATTAATTTGGAATTTATCCCGTTTTGCCGACTGGCTAAACATTCGACATCTCAGATGCAAACCCTGTCTTGGCTCCAGTCTTCTAAAAGACAGAAACGCGAAGATGAAGGGCCAGGCCATTATAAACTGCAAACAAGAAATATACAATCATGAGATTAGAGCATCGGCACCGAGTCCGGAGCTTGTGGGCACAGGGAAAGTGCATAACAAGCTACAGCCACAAGAGCGCGCAGATACGCCATACCAATTTACGAGTGAATTGGTGGGAATAGAGATAAGTATGATTTCGTTGATTGCACGTCACTTACGGCATTACTTGAGTAGGGTTCGTGGTAAGAGATGGACGAATCGATGATTTGCAGAAATCGTGTGAGTTAGCTACTCGCCTTCTCCTGTGCCTGACTCGCGGCTTCACTGACTCACCGTGATCAACAAACAAATATAAGAACTGTGAAAACAGTATCAATCCGCACTCACTTGTACGAAGGCCTACGCAGTAACATTAAAACGTTGCTCCATATCTCGCATGCTTTTGAGCTCAGGCTGAGGTCGAGTCCATGTGACGGGCAATGCAACCTTTGTTGCTGCGACTACCACAGATGAAGATCTGCACAGCTGTGATGTGGGTCTGCGCTCCCACTGCTGACGGCTGGCGGAGCTAGTACCATTGAGGTGCAGGCAACAAGGCCGCAAAAGCCTCACCCATCTTAGCTGCATAAGCTAGAGCATTCTGCGATGACAAGGCTGACGACAGCCTGCCAACCGGAAAACCCGTACTCAGAAGAACGATATGGAAGCAGGGTGGCCGGTGATCTGCTGGGTACCCTTCTGCATACATGAACAGAGTGATAGCCATCAGCGGAGCGAATAGCGTGGCTTGCAGGCCAATACCAAGAGAAACCGGGCGTAGGCCTACAGCCGTGGGTAGCCAGTGAGACTTGCTAGCACCGCCCATGGCCTAGAGATCGCGGGCCTTGTCGAAGACGTTCATGTTGATTGGCTCCAAGTACTGCTTAGCCTCGTGTCTGGAGCTGCACGTTTACCTTTCGAAAGGATGTGCAAGAGCGTGGAAGTTAGCCTTGCAACCTGCATATCATGGTCTTCAAGGATTGGCTATATGCACAAAGGGTCACTTTTAGCTCCGATCGTCAGGTAGTCCTTGAGCCTGCAGGAATCATATAAGTTGGACGGATAAGTTGCTTGATGTTCCGTCAATATCGGTCACACTGGCCGGGTTGATGGATTTCTTGCCATCGTCGGTCATACTGGCGCGGGGCCGTACTTCAGACAATATGGCGGCCCACAAATTGTTGGGCGCTCAGACGCCCTTCCCTGGTAGTCATCACCCTCACCGACAAAACATCCAACCATCTACGACCAGAAATATCCTTTTCCCATGGCTTCGAATTCGGCCATGGCGTCGAGCTCAACACAGTCGATCATCACCCTTGTCTTTGGTGTAACGGCTACCGCCATAAGTGCGGTAACAGTCTGGCAAGGCCGTAAGTTTTGGAGATGGTGGCATGATCGCCACGGTGCTCAGAAGATTGAAGAGGACACTCCTTCGCGTGAGCGCCTTTAGCCTTCATTCCTCGTTGGTTGCTCATCATTTTGCCTGCTAGGTCTCGAGCTCGGACTCATACATGATCGCCCCACATACGAAGCCAATGATGATAGCGCCGCAAACACGCGTCCGGTCTCCAGGTCCTCTACCCAAATCTTCGAGCTTCCCTGTAGCCAAAAGCCAAAGACCGCACCTACCGGACCAAGCACCTTAGAGGTTGAACCAAGCCTCCCTGAGAGCACTGTTATGGAAAGCACGATCGTTGGGTCTCCTCTGGGGGAAGTTCCGTCTTGTTCTGCATGATTTCAGCCCCACAACGATGGAACGCCTCCACAGTCACATAGGGATAGCCCGGAAGGAAAATTGAGGCGGTTCTTAAAGAAAGCACCGCAACCCTTGAGGTATAACAGGAATATCATTGAAAATGACAATGGAGAATCGACTGTGATGGCACATGAATTGAAAGACATACGCTTTTGTACTTCGCGAACTTCAAGCTGTTACTAAGCAGTGACCATTGCTCCTAGCTAGCCATACCTCACACTCTCATGGTCAATCTTGTCTGTTAGACATTCATGCACGATGGCCTCTATGCTTGTCCCACTCATCGCAAAAAAGCCTTATGGCATCCTCTGGTCCGAGTCATTCCACAAGACAACGAGAAACAAATCCTTCATAGTAGATAGACGCCTTCCAAGCAGAACCACGAGGAGATTGTATCAAAGCTTGTGAGGTGCTAAGGCGCTAGAACATAGAAACGAAGCGTCTGCAAAATTTCGCTTTGCACCTTCAAAAATACCTGCAATCGCATGGGTAAACTTCGATCCCTATATCTTAATCTATGTCGTAATCAATCAATGGTGTTTCTCAACTCACAGACGTCGTACTTATCCAGGGTATCAGTGTGGACCGTCCGTCACGCGTGTGGTAATAACGAACGAAGCAGGGCACGACTCACCTCTTAGCCAAGCCATCGATCTGTAAGTCAGAGACCTATCTTCGTGTATTATCGCTATTGCTTGCTGGTCTTCCTTTCGCGGTTGGAGTGCTATTTTTATTTCGTTCCAGGAGTGGGGGATGCGAAGCTGATTGCATCAATTTGATTTCTATTGCGGACGCCAGGGTTGGTCTATGTGCGACCACCAGCTTTTTGCGGGACAATGACCAAAAAGAAAAGAGGTGTGTTTGAATGTAAGAAGCAGAATCTTGAGATAACAGGCGCGAACCTGGAATAGTTGCAGTAGGTGTTCATCCGTCCGCAAGTGAGTTTTCAGACGTCTGTTGGCTTTAGATTTAGAAAAACAATTTGCGCCCCTTTGATATGTATACTGTGGTAGAACCGTAGCTATGAGAATTAGCGGACTGTGGTTTAGGCAAGCCGTAGTCGAAATACATGGAAGTGCATACGTATTATGAAGCTGCTTCGATATATCCTAAGGCTAACGGCAATATTTGATATCGATCGCCTTATTCTTGCATTGTGACTAACATTCACGATCCAACTGCATATTTACAAGCGCTCCACTACCCTAGACACATCACCATTAGCAGCTCCCATCGGAACGGATCACATTACCTATCGCTACTCACCAATCCCAAACACTCAAGCCCCCTCCTTCGCAGCCTCCCCCTCAACCTTACCCCCCGTCCTCTCCACCGTGTCTTTACCCCCACCAAACCCCGCCTGCACCGTTGCCCCCGCGCCTTTGGCCACACTCCCCAACCCACCCGCCACACCAGTAACAGTATCACTCAGCCCTCCCCCAAGCGTGCCAACAGTGTTACCCACAGTGTCAACAACACCCTTCACGCCACCGCCGACTGTATTGAGCGCATCTTGGCCCACGCCTGTCGCGCCTTGGGAGAAGGACTCGACTGTCTTGCGGGCTTCTGGGGAGAGGTTCTCGGTGCCTTGTTTCCTGTCCACATTGATTTGCTATCAGTAGGGAGGAAGTGAAGGGAGAGGGGCGGCGAACGAGAGTTTCTCTGCTTGGGCTTTGAGTTGTTCTTCCTGCGTGCCTGGGAGGACGTCTAGGTCGACGATTTGGTTTTCAAGAACTTTGACCATCTTTGTGGTATCTTTATGGTGGGTTGTGAGGGCGAAGCACGACGTGCAGACTGGTTTTGTGGTCACTATATGTGAAACATGGACTTCTGGACCAATCGGGGGAAGACACCAATGCCAAGCCACCACGTGCCACCAAGCCCGAAACGCGGGTACGGCTCAGGAGAGACCCCGCGTGGCTAACAAGAGACCCCCAACGAGAGACCCCTTGCGAAGTACACCCAATGAGGGCTCCAACAAATAAGTCTTTAGTATGAAAGTTGTAGATATTATTCTAGAAAGTAATTTACTTCGCGAAAGTAACTCCTGAAACCTCGTCGTTGCTGAGTTATTACGCTGTGAAAGAAGAGTTATTGTGGGGAAGGGGTACCGTGCCAAGACCTTATATCTTTTGGTAGGAAGCGCGATACTTATATAGCTCGACAACGACGAGGTATAATAGGGAGGTGATATAGGGGAAGCTATAGGAAAATACTACGGCTATATCTTCATCATATATCCTTTATCCATAAAACCGATATTGACATAGTTATTCAAGAATATGCGAAGGGGTCTCTCGTTAAGGGGTCGCTTGTTAGCCACGCGGGGTCTCTCCTGAGCCGTACCCCGAAACGCGGGGGTGACAGGCGGCAGCGGCACACTAGTGCTACTCATGCCATCTAAGTACCCTGACCCCTAGGACCTCCACTATGCTAAACCAACCGAATACTGGAGCTATATGGTCTGGGTGCCAATGCTATAGTGATTCTTCATGCGGTTTTGACCGTGAGATCATCATAGCACCTACATGTAATTGTTGGCAAGATGTCGAGGCCAAGAAACCCAAGGACGCGAATCCCGTTCTAAACAGCCCACGTCTCCCACCTACTGTATGCTAATCGAAAGATATAACATAATATATCACCAATCACAGCATACTTTAAGACAGTCACTCACCTTTCAGATACGTCGTCAAGCCTGTCGGTAGTAGGTTGCTGTCGATCATCCCACGCGTGCATGACGGCCGGCGTCATCATGCATGGGCGAGTCTAGCTCACCAATCACCCCCCAAATGGTGGTGGTGTACTACTTCCTTTTGGCGTCCAGGCTGCGTCCGCCGATTCGAAGGATGACCCCAGTTTGATCTGCAACACGGTGGATGCTTCAGAGCTTCGTTTCAGGTATGGTATCGGTTCTTTTTGCCACTTGTCATCCTGATAATACTATTGCACTGTCAATGATCCTACTACCTTGGTAGCCAAGCCGGCGCAATGAGTCTGCCTTCCTACCGTCTTGGAGTTGACGTTGGCGGCACATTCACGGATCTCCTCCTATTACTGGAGGACACAGGAGAAACATGGCGTGCGAAAGTCCCGTCCACTCCCGAAGATCAGTCCGTCGGCGTTATCGAAGGTAAGAACCAAATTTTGTCCCAGATCCCCCATGGTGCAGATGTAATACTACGCATCGTCAATCACGGAACTACGATAGCCACCAATACAATACTCGAACATAAGGGAGCCAGGGTTGCGCTTGTTGTGACAGAAGGCTACAAAGATATTCTTCAAACTCGAAGGTCTCAGGTACCTGGGGGGCTGGCAAGCTGGATCATATGGCCCAAGCCTGAGCCATTGGCTCCTTTGGAGCTTACTGTTGAAGCACCAGGCCGGCTCTCCACTGACGGCGCTGAGGTCCGCACTTTTGATGAGAAAGTCTTTGAGGAAAGACTTGGACCTATAGTAGCTCAAAAACCCGATTCCGTGACGATCAGTTTGATCAACTCTTTCGCGAATCCCGTCCACGAACAGAAGGCTCAACGTGTTGTGGCTAGACTTCTACCCGAAACCCCCGTCTCTATCTCATCTGAGGTCTTACCCGAGCTTATGGAGTACGAACGTACCATTACGACAGTCGTCAACTCATATGTCGAGCCTCTCATCAGTCTCTATTTAGACAATCTTCTCAAATCCTTGGATGGAAAAGTCCAACATCTCAGAATCCTCCGCTCCGATGGCGGTCTCGCATCTGTCAGTCTCGCACGTCGTTTCCCCGTCACTTGGGTCTTGTCCGGCCCAGCTGGAGGTGTCACGGGAGCTATTTCGGTCGTGGCGAGCCAGACCAAGTTCAAGAACCTTATCACGATCGATATGGGCGGCACTAGCACCGATGTTGCACTGGTCGAGAGTGGCGTGCCCCGTATCCGCCGTGAGACCAAGATCGGAGACCTTGTTGTGA
>JAABUL010002040.1_pt1 | contig 35269 bp, 12 predicted proteins | sample 5559151 | NCBI WGS metagenome assembly JAABUL01 (sample SAMN10711876, study PRJNA513368) | rock metagenome | isolation source: Antarctica rocks | place: Antarctica: Victoria Land, Pudding Butte sud | reverse complement strand
GGAAAACATAGTTTTTAAAAAAGATTTTTTTTACTTTTTTTAGAACATTACTTTTGAAAATAGACTACTAGCTTAGTACTAGCCCAATTAGGCTAAAAATTAATAATCGTCGAAGATTTAGTCTTAATTTAATATAAATAATATTTATTGCCTAATTAGGCTAGCGCTATACCCCTGTGGGCCATTGTGCCCATGTACTCTCTGAGGGGCCAAACTGCCTCTCAAGGCTAGTAGGGGCCACCTTCCCGATTTGCCGATGTATATTGTTGCAAAAATAAAGTATCTTAACAATGTTAATAACGTCTTTGACGTTAAGCTTCGTCGATTTGTTAAAATAATTCTTTATATAAACAATGTTAATTTGTTTATTTTTCTAGTATTGTTGCGAGAGTTCGAACTTGTTTAGCTTTAATTTCTTTTATTTGTTAATTATTTTGCTATAGATTTCTTTGTATTTTGTTAAGAAAAAAGTTTAAACAATTTGTTAATAAAGCTTTATTAACTTAAGTAGACGTTTTAAAAACTATTAATTGTTTTTATGTTTTTAAATAAAATTATATAAAAGAACTTAACTAAATCTTTTAATTGCTTTATCTATTTTTGTCTTGTTTTTTAACGTAAGATTAATTTAACAATTTTTTAATATTTTAATAAACTCTTTGATTTTGTAAGCGCTAAAATTATAAAAAATATATTAAGAAGAATTTTACGCTAGAAATAATATAATGTTAAGTAATATTACTATATTTGAAGATTTTGCGTTAATAGTAGTACTAGATATAGCAATAAACTAAAAACAAAATTTTGATCAATTAATTTTAATTTTTTCGATAAACTTTTACGAGTCTTTGTTAATATTTTTTATAATATGTGACTTGTTAACAACAAATATGTTACAATATATTATATATATTTTTCTTTTTTAACTTTTTTTTTACTTTAAATATGTGTTTAATTGTTGTCAAATCTCGAAGTTTAATACGTTAGATTTTTTACGTACTAAATAATTAGATTTTTGTGTTAACTTTAAAAGAGCAATCAAAATAATCTATATTATATAAGATTATTTTGCTTTTAAATAGCATTATATTTAGCAAACGCTTTGCTATAAATTTCTTTTTTATAAACGACAAAAAATAATTTGTAAATAATAACAAAATATATATATTAATAAACTATATGTTTAGATTATTTAAGTTGATATAAGTTTTAATTGTATCGAATTATTTATTAATATTTGTTATTAATACAAGAAAAGCGATTGCTTTATTATTTGATTTATTGTCGAAAAAGTTTGATTTAAATTAATAGAAATATATAGCGAATTACTTTTTTAATATATAAGATAAAGAATAAATACTTTTTAATAATATTGTCTTTAAGCAATATTATCGAGACTCTAATTTCTTTGTTTATTTTTTGCAAATTTTTTGTTATTTTATTTATAGATGCAATCGAAATACAATTATAGCAATTGTTTAAATTGTTTATAGCTTGTTAATACTTGTCTTTAAGTAAATTGTTTTCGAAAAAATATAATATTTTTTCTAAACTTATTTTATTATTAATTAAATTGCTATATTAATTATTGACTTTGCTATTTATATAAACGATAATAATTACTAGATATAGTTGTTAATAAAAGAGATAAAGCTTTAAATTAGAAAGAGATTACTCAAATTTTGCAATAGTTTATTTAAAATTAACAATGCAAACAACGCGTACAAATTAAGTCTAAAACTCTAAATTAAAATGCTCGCAAAATTAATTGTTTTAAATAATTATTATACTTAATTAAAAATCAATTTGTGTATTAACAAAAGAGAGCGATTAGTTTATTAAGCATTTTAGTTTTTTTTATCGACTTTATCTGTAACAATCTTGTCTTTATTGTGCTTATTATTATTATTAATATTTTTATTTTTATTTTTCTCTTATTGTATTTTAGTATTATTTTTTTCTTCTTTTTTATCTTTAATATTGTTGCTATTTTTAGAATCGACTTTCGAAATTTAAATAATAATTTTTTTGTTATTTTTAAATTTGTTTAAAGATTAATATAATGCAAAGTTGTTAATATCTTTGTTTTGCTCTTTTGTTCTTTGTCGCTTTTTTCGAGAAGATTTCTTTATTAACTTGAAGTCGAAATTAAACGTGTTAGTTTTTTTAAAATATTTGAAATCTAAAAAATATAATTAGTTACTAACAATTAAAACAATAAAACTTTCGTTAGGTACTAATTGTCTTTCAATTTATTTAATAAAAAATTAAAAAAGTGTTATTTTTTGCAAAATTATTAAAAAGATTATTTTTTAATTTCTTTAAATAATAGCTTAATTTTTTTTGCACATTAAAGAGAAACGAGCTTTTGTTATTTAAAAGATTTAATAAGAGTCGAAATATATTTTAACTTAATTGCTTTGTCTTTTAATTAAACAATAATAATAAAGAGCAAACACTTATTTATTAAAATTGTTCTATATATATACGTTAATTTTTAAGCTTTTTTATTTTTTATTTAATTAATATTGAACGACATTTTAAAGATTATTGTTATTGAATATATTTGTTAATTTTATTATTGTTAAATAATACAATTTATGTTGCTTTAAACTAGAAAGCACTCTATGTTTTAAAAAATATTTATAAAAAGAAACAATAAAAAAATGCTAAAGTCGAAAAGAATTATATAAAATATCTTTGAAGATTTGCGAAACACAAATTATTATTGTAAAATTGAAAAAATTTATGCGAGAAAACATAACAAAGAATTAAAACACAACTAAATTAACAAAATTTTGCGTTAAAGATATTGCAAACACACTTAATAAAATCGAAAAAAAAGAGTAAAAAGATTGACATTAATAAATTAAGTAACAAAATTAATAACGCTAGTAATAAGAAAAGTGCAACAAAAGTTATAGAAGTTGTAATAATTTTGCAAAGATTAATATAATTATTTTATTTTTAAGTTATAGAGCAAAGCCTTTTATTTATATAGACTCTTCTATTAGAGTTGCTAATATAAATAAGAATATTTACATACAATTTTAAATTTTAGTTTAAATAGTTATTAATTTCGATGCAATTTCAAAAATAAATTTAAATAAAGCTAACTATACGTATACAATTTTGTGCAAAAACAATTTAATTATAAAATAAATTTTTATATTTTGCAACATACAATTGATGTTGTGCTACAAGATTGTTCGCACAATTTGTAAGCTCTTTTATAATATGTTTATTGCTAATATCAAAAGCGCTTTTAACATAATTTTTTATTTAGTTAAATAAATATTTGTTGTAGTTAAAGTTTAATATAGATAATAATAAAGATATATTGTTATATAATTATACAATTTAGTATAGCATACGCAAAAAGTAAAAATAAAAAAAATTTAATTAAAAATTATTACAAGAAATTGATATTTTTAGACTTACTTAATTGTGTTTGTACGCGTTCGAATTTAAATTAACATTAGCTATTTTGCAATGTTACGTATATAATATAAAAAAGATTTTGCTCAAATTTGACACAAATATTTTTTAGATAAATTGCAAATTTCTACTATATATTAGAGCTATATTGTGCGAGATTTTGCTCAAATTTGGCACAAGCGTTTTCTAAATAAATTGTAAATTTCTATTGTATACTAGAGCTATAATAGACAAGATTTGGCGCAAATAAATGTACAAATTATTATTGTTTATTGAGCGCACAAATATTTGTGCGTAACTTTGTTAATTTTAAGTGTATGCCAAAAATTGCAATTACAAAGTACCATTATAGGCAAAGAAGCTATCAGTTAATTAAAGTATATTAATATAACTTTTTGCTAGCTCGAGACTAGTAGAAAGTCCTTCTAGTAGAACGCGCATCTTGACTATAATAGATTGCCTTCTTGTTTTGCCAATGTACTTAAAGATCTTAAAAGAACATATTAGTTATATTTTTAAAATATTAAAATATCTAAATATAAAAAACTTATATTTTAAGTTAAAGAAATGCAAATTTTATTAAAAGAAAATTAACTTTCTTAAATTTGTTGTTAAACAATATAAAGTACGTATAAATTTTAAAAAGCTACAAACAATTAAAGAATAAATATTATTAATAAATATTAAAAAAGTACAATTCTTTTTAGATTTTATAAATTACAACAAGAAGTTTATTAAAAACTACTTAATAAACGCAATATTATTAACGAATTTTACGAAAAAAAATATGTTATAAATATAAGAATTTGCAAAAAAGAAATTATTTTAAAATCTTAAGCTAAAATGCTTAAAAAAATCAATATTAAAAATATATAATTTATAATTGTTAAACAAAATTAAAATTAACGTATTAGATCTAGCTATTAATGTATGCTTTAATTAAAGATATAAAAATATATAATATCTAATAACATATCTTTCGAAAAAACTTTTATTAATTGAACAAAATTATAATGTTTACGATAAAAAACTACTTGCTATAGTAGTTTTCTTAAAGTTATAAAAAGTATATATAAAAAAATTATCAAAATTTATAATTTTTACAAATTATAAAAATTTTGTATACTTTACTACTACAAAGCAATTAAACAAAAAATAAATATAATAATTAAAAAGACTTAAACAATATAAGTTCAAAATACAATATATTTTAAACAAAAAAAACAATAGAGCAAACGCACTTAACAAAAAAAGTAATTATATAAAAACGAAAAAATATTTAATTACAATATACTTAAAATTAACAAAAACAAATTATTATTAATAAACAAATACAAGCTAAATATTATATTACAAATACTTTAAAATAATACAAAAGAGTTTCTAATAAAAAAAGAAAAACTCTAGATATTTATTGACAAAATTGACGAATATATAAAAGAGTATTATAACAAATTATTGCAAAGATACTTAAAAGTAACAAGAATTCTTTAGCTTTTATATTAGTATTGTTAGTTTTTATAAATAAGACAAGTTGTTAAAATATATATTAAACAATGTTTTAACTATTAATAAAACAAACATAATATATATGCGAACTATTGTAGTTGAATAACTAGATAATATTAGGCTATAGACTTAAGAATGCTTGTCATCAATACTAGTAGTCTATCTACAATATATATGCGATCTCTTTTACTTAAATCTTAGAATCTTAGTTACTTAATATATTATTAGATTATATAGTGCAATTTATGTATATATTGCGATAAATCTCTATTGTTATAATTGTTTACTAACTAAAATCTTATTTTTATCTCGTTATATTAGAGTTTAACGCAAGAACTTAATTACAATAACAAATATTAAAACAACAAATTGTTAACATATCTCTAAAAACAATTTTAAAAATTTAGAAATTCAAAAACTCAAAAACATAAAAAAAAAGAATATAAGAGACAAATTAATTTTAACAAATTACTAGAATCAAAAATTTCAAAAATCAAAAACATATATTACGTTGCTATCTAAACGACTAAAGTATTAGAATAGATTAATACTATTGAAGAGATTTGTAGACGTCTTTAAACAATGTAAGCAATCACTTAATAACAAGATTTTGCAACTTGTATCTATAATAGAGAATAACTTAATAAATGAGTTAAATACGATTTATAAAAAAGTCGTATTTAGAGAATCTATATATTAAAGAGATTCTTTTTGTTCGTTATGTTCGCTATCGAACATGTTAAGTTTTATTCGCTTTGCTCACTATCAAACATGTCGAACTCGCTCACTAGCGTGTCAAACAATGTTTGTCTATTAAGTCGTTAAACATGTAAGTAATCGTACTATATGCTACAAATTGCTCTATAAAGTATATATCAACTATAACGAACTAAAGTCGTAACACTATTTTTTTTTTAAATCTTTTCGTCTTAAAAAGCGAATGCTTACATGTTATGTCATTTTATCAAAATTATATTTGTTTTGTCTTTAAAATAGATCGTTACGAAACATTTATTAATTTCGCTTGTAAATGTTGCTACTATATTAGCAAACTTTGCATTGCTATAAAAGATTCGTTATTTTATTTAAAGTGTTCGAAATATGTTTGTACGAACAAATTGTGTATAAATATGTCGTAAGCTTTTTTAAATTATATTAAAAAAAATTTGTTCTTTAAAGTAACAAAGAATAAGATCGTATTAATAATTATAATTACGCAATTGCTTCGCAACAAAAAGATGTTAAAGAAAGTTAATACAAAGACGCAACGAAAAACACAATGTTTACTATTTAATATAAAGAAGTCGAATGTTACAAAGTCGTCAAATTATTTTGTCGCAAATACTCTAATTAAAACATCTTTTATCATTTAATTTTTTTTATTATGTTAGACGATTTTTCGAACGTTAATAAAATTTTCAAATAAGAGTATCGCAATTATTAAGATTGCTAATTGATTTTTACGTGTTTTTTTGTCGTAAAGTACTCTTTTCATTTTACAAAATATTACTAATTTTTTTGTTTTAAAATTCTCTTAATTTTAAATTAATTTTCTTTCTATAATTTATAATGAAATGTTTTCTATATAGACGTACATGGGTCAACTAGTTTCAACAATAATATATAAAATACTAGAAATACTTTAACGTTTTTAAGTAAGTCAAGTTTATAATTGATTAATCTTTTAGTTTTTTTGACGAGAAATAATTTAACTTTAACATGATTTAATTTCTTGTTTAGCTTTTTTGTTCTAAGATTTTTTATAAAAAAATATATTTTATCTCTCTCTTTTAGCTAAGATGTTATTTTTCGTTTTTTATTTTAATACTTAATTGATCTTTTTTGCATTTTTAAGATGTTGTTGTGTATCTTTTTTAATGTCGCTATTCTTTCGATAACTAATTGCGCAAACAAATGCGTACGCTTTTTCTTAAAAAGATTCGATTTCTTGCTATAATTAACGAAGAATAAAGTTATTTTTATGATATTTAAAATCTTTGCATTAAGTGCTAGTTATATCATAAATAAAAGTGATATTTAATTGCTATAAGTATTGTTAATATAATGTCTTAAATATTGTTTAAGACTCTAGTTTGTTTTTTCTATTTAATTATTCGTAATTAAGTGATAAACAATAGACATTCGAAGTTTCGTATCTAATATTAAGAGAAGCGTTTTTTAATAATTAAACGTGAAAAGTTTGTCTTTATCACTAATTAATTTCTTAAATATATTGTGATATTATATAAGTCAATTTAATATAATGTATTTTAGTTGTTTTGCGATAAACTTCTCTTTGCATGCAATAATATATAAGTATTTAATAAGTTTATTAATCATTATTAGTATCAAATTATATTTATTTTCAATTACTAGATTCGTTAATTTCGACAACTTAATAATAAAGTTTATCGTAACTTTATTTTATAACGATTCAAATAATTTTTAATATTAAATTTCGTCATAATTCGCATATGTATTATGTTTGTTTTATTAATAATTAAGACATCGTTTAATGTATATTTTAATAACTTGTTTTATTTGTAAAAATTAACAATGCTAACGTAAAAGCTAAAAATTTTTGTTACTTCTAGATGTCTTTGCAATGATTCGTTATAATGCTTTTTTATATATTTGTCGATCTTTTTAATAAATATCTAGAGTTTTTCTTTTTTTATTAAAAATTTTTTGTATTATTTTGAAATATTCGTAATGTAACGTTTAGTTCGTACTTATTTGTTAATAATAATTCGTTTTTGTTAATCTTAAGTATGCTATAATTAAATAATTCTTTCGTTTCTATATAATTACTTCTTTTATTAAGTGCGTCTACTTTATTATTATTTTTGTCTAAAGTATATTGTATTTTAAACTTGTATTATTTAAGTTTTTTTTAATTATCGCATTTGTCTTCTATTAAATTGCTTAATAATAATGAAGTGCACAAGATTTTTATAATCTATAAGAATCGTAAATTTTAACAATTTTTTTATGTATATTTTTCATAACTTTAAGAAGACTACTATAGCGAGTAGTTTCTTATTGTGAACATTATAGTTTTATTCAATTAATGAGAATTTTCTCGAAAGATATGTTATTAGATGTTATATATCTTTATATTTTTAATTAAAGTATACATTGATAACTAGATTCAATGCGTCGATTTCAATTTTATTTAATAATTATAAATCGTACATTTTTAATATTAACTTTTTCAAACATTCTAGCTTAAGATTTTAAAATAATTGTTCTTCTACGAGTTTCTATAATTATAACGTATTCTTTTTCGTAAAATTCGTTAATAATATCGCATTTACTAAGTAGTTTTTAATAAATTTCTTGTTGTAGTTTAAAAAATCTAAAAAGAATTATATTTTTTTAATATTTATTAATAATATTTATTTTTTAATTGTTTATAGCTTTTTAAGATTTATGCATATCTTATATCGTTCAACGACAAATTTAAAAAAGTTAATTTTCTTTTCATAAAATTCGCATTTCTTTGGCTTAAAATGTAAATTTTTTATGTTTAAACATTTTAATACTTTGAAAACATAATTAATATGTTTTTTTAAGATTTTTAAGTAAATTATGATGTCGTTCAAATATGCTATAACAAATTGATTCAAATATTGTCGTAATATATCATTGATCATTTTTTGATACATTGTTGAAACGTTCGTAAGTTCAAACGACATTATTATGTATTTGTATAATTTATATCGTATGCGAAAAGTTATTTTCTACTCTTTCTTTATTTTTATTTTAATTTAGTTGTACGTTTCTCGTAAATTTAATTTAATAAAATACTTTACTTTAAATAATTAATTTTAAAGTTCGCTAATATTAAATAATAAATATTAATTTTTAATTGTAATATTGTTTAGCTTTTAATAATTAATATATAAACGAAAGATTTTATTCTTTTTTAATACAAAGAAAATCAAGTATCTTATTTATAATTAGTATTTTTTAATAAATCTTTTTTTTTCGTTTTCTACTAGGTATTTACGAAGTACTTTAAGCTTTTTTTTGAATAAAGTATATATAGATTTAAACGTGAGTTGCTTGCTTAATTTAAATTTAATTTCGTAATTTTACGATTAATATTTAGAAAAAATCTTTGTTGTTTTTTTTTTTTAAAATAGATGCTCTCAATTATTATATATTCGTAATACATGCTTTAGCGATTTCTTCGTTATATTAAATAGTTTAAGACTTTTAAAAAATTCGTAATTTTTTTCACTTATTTTAACTTTGTAATTCGACTAATCTTTGTTAATGTTTATTAAGTCGAACTTTATTAGATCGTTTTTTTACAAGAATGCAAACTCGCTATTTGCGATCGATTTTTAATTTAATTTTTTATTTATTATTAAACGTTACTAATGCATAGATTAAATGTGAATTACGTAATCACATTGCGCAAATTTAAATACTTGTATATTTTAATTAACTTTTAAATTGTGTTGTTTTAATTAAAGCATTTTTAGAACGATATTATAAGTAACTATTTCCACTATATTAAAAATTAGTTTCTCGTAATGTTGCTAAATAGCTATCAATAATAGCTTCGTTTCTCTATTTACTTTTTCATTCTTGTTGAATAATAAGTTTTTATCTACAATTACTAAATTATATGCGTTAAACTTCTTTTAAGTAGAATATTCTTTCCTTTTAATAAAAGCTCTAGCTATAAAATTATCTATTGCATTAAAATCGATCATTGCGATAAATTAACAATCATTGATCTTAATTAATGTAATAAAATATCGTGCGTATGCTATTAAGTTTAGTTGCTATTATTAGACTAACATATTGCATTTCTCTAGTATACTCTTTATTAAAAAATTTGAACTTTTCTTTGTTTTTGTGCTACGACTTTTGCTTCGAACGTCTACTTGCGCTAAGCTTCTTTTCTATGCTAAATTAATAACTTTGATTTTCTAGAAAATTAATTGATTTTTTCTTTGTCTTCTAAGTGAGTTCAACATAAGTCGTTATAGCATTTTGTTCAATTAAGTGTCGCATATTTCTTTGCTTTTTTTATCGCTTATTTAAATAAACTAACATTGCTCAATTGTTATTTAATTTTCTTAAAAATATCTCTTTTTATAGTGGCGTCGCTTCTTAGCGCTTTTTCGCATTTATTTATGATCTAATTTATTTATCGTTTCTTCGATAAACTAATTAAAGTTTCGAAATGTTTCGTAATGTTGTTTAAACATTCATAAAAGTTCTTTTAATTATATTTGTCGTTTAAGTTTATTGTTAAATAAAAATATAACGTTTTTAATCGTTTCGCTCTCATAGTTTTATTAAGTATTTGATTAACTTTTTGCGTAAATGCGAATGTCTTGTTTAATGATGTTTTATTTAGAACTTTCTATAATTAATTTAAATTTTTTATCAAATACTAATCGTCGTTTAATCTAATTTTGGGAGTGTTCGTCTCTATGTTAATTTGCTTTCTAATGTTGTTCTAGTTATCGAATATCTCTCTTAACATAGCATTAATTTGCTAGCGATTTATTAAGTTTTGTAATTAATAATCTCTTGCGAAGTGATCTAATTTGTCACATAAATAGCACGTTTTTTAGAATTTATTATTTTGCTTTTTTTTAAAGTTTTTCTTTTTACGTTGTTAAATAAAATCTAGTTTCATAGATGCAAGCTTACGATAATCAAGATTACTATACTTCTAATTAAAACGAAATTCTTTTTACTAATATTTGATCGTTAGTTCAAAGAAGATTTTTGCTCTTTTTCGAAATTAATTGTATCTTTTTTTTATAGCTCTTTTATACAACTTGTCGTTGAAATCGATAACTACTTCAATAAAATTAAATATATCGTTAAGAGTTTTTTCATTACGCATAATTTCGTCTTTTAAATTATGTTTTAAATCTCGTCGAAACATTGTTATAAATGCAACATCGTTTCATTCGATTAAATTAACATACTTTTGAAATTTAATTACGTAATTTACTACAAAGATTCGTTAAATTAAATGTTAAATCATTCTTTTTGCAATTTGTTTTTCGTTAAATGTTTTAAAGATTCTTCGAAGCTCTTTTTTAAAATTATTGAAGTCTATAAACATTATACAAGAGTTTTCACTATTATTTTTCAAATATTTTCGTAAATTTAATTTAAGTTAATGTTAAACTCTTTCTCTAAAAAATGTCGATGCAAAAATCGTCTTTTAGTTCGCTAAAACAAGATAGAAGATAAAATAAATTTTTTTTCACATAAATTAGTTCTCTAGATTAATATAATCTTTATAATAGATATCAAGTTTATTGATTCTAATTTTGTCGTTTTTCATGATCGATAATCGACGTGATGCTAATGAGCTAGTGTTTAAGATAGAGACGCATTGATTTAATACAAATATTCTTAGAGTGTTTAAAGTGTTACGCTACTATCTAAGCGACTAAAGTATTAGAATAGATTAATATTGTTAAAAAGATTTGTAAACGTCTTCAAACAATGTAAGCAATCATTTGATAACAAGATTTTGCAACTTGTATCTATGATAAAAAATAATTTAATAAATAAGTTGAACACAATTTATAAAAAAGTCGTATTTAGAGAATCTATATACTAAAGAGATTCTTCTTGTTCGTTATGTTCGCTATTAAATATGTCGAATTTTGTTCGTTTTGTTCGTTGTTAAACATGTCGAACTCGTTCACTAACGCATTAAACAATGCTCGTCTATCAAATCGTCAAACATGCAAATAATTGTGCTATATGCTATAGATTGCTTTGTAGAGTATATACTAGTTGTAACGAGCTAGGGTCGTAACAACACAAAATTAACAACTTAAGAATCAAAATATTATTAAATTAAAAAGCAAAAAAAGAAAAAACAAAATTAAAGTATTAAAAATAGCAATAAAAGTTGTAAATTTAAAGATTAAGACGTCTTATTAAAATTGCAACTAGTATCTACTATTAAAACAATAAATTGCTCGCTAACTGTAGAATTCTATTACTACGTAATCTTTATATCTTTCTTAAAAACGCCAAAAGCATTATACTTTAATAAACTTAATATTATTAATTTTCTAAATCGATTCTCAAATCTTTGTAATAAATATAGAGTTATCTCTTAGCATAAAATTATTAAGTTGTCTCGATATTGCAACAAACTTATAAAGAACTTTATCAAATCTATTGTTGTCTAAACAAATAAAAAATAATTTAAAATAATAAATAAGTTAAAAAAGAAATATAAAGATAAAAATTAAAATTAAAAAATTAACTCTTGTACTTTTTTAAAATCTTTAAAAGATATGTTAAAAGCAAAGTCAAATAACATTTATAAATACAATCAACAATTTAGAGCTATTTTCTCGAAGCTTATTAGACTTAATTAAGTCGATAAATATATTAAATTTTTGTAATATTTAAAGAATCTTTTTCGCAATATTTGTACTAAGATAATGCGAAAACATAAAGTTAATTTAAACAACGCAATTATTATAATATTTAAATTGTTATACGAGACAATTATAAAACTAATCAAAAATAAGACAACTATACAAGAAATAAGTATTAATAGCGATTAAGCTACTTAACAAATTGCAAATATTAATATAAGTAAATTAATAAATATAATAAGCAAGAAGCAAAATCTTGTAAAGAAGAAAGTTATATTAAAGACAATCTTTGTCTTTTTAATATTGTTAATAGTTGCAATTGAAAATACAAAAATTAACAAAATTTTAAATATCTTAATACGAGCTTTTAAAAATCTTAAAATTAACAATATTGACAAAATAACAAAGAGCAAGATTTATTAAATAATTTAACGAGCAATAACAATATAATTATAAGAAGCTTTGTATATTGTATCTTCTTAAATTTAAATAATAATTTAAAGTTTATTTTAAAAAACAATTTATATTTATTAAGAATTTATATTTGTTTCTAGATACAATTAATCTTAATTAAGATTAAATAAATACTTGTTTTGTTATAATTTGCATAGATAATAAGTTTGTTTAAAGTTAACAATCTTAATAGCAAATAAAAAGATTTATATAAACAAAAGCAACAAAATCTATTATAAGTTTAACAATTCTAGAAATAAAGAAATAAAGTTGTCTCTTAATAGTACAAAAATTAAAAAAAAGATTGTAAGAATTTGCCTTTAATAAAAAATACAAAATTGTGTTCGAAATCTTGTAATTACAATAATAGCAATAAGATTAAATACTAATTTTTTGTCAAAAAATAAGAAAAATAATGAATCAAATTAAGCAATAGTAAAAATTTAAAAAGTTTGATTAAAACAAGATTCTTTTAAGTAATAAATACTTTAGAAACTTTTAATAAAGCAATTAATTAAAATAATTAAGAAAGGAATTAAGAAGAAAGAGAGATTTCTAAAGATTAAGAATATTAAGTTTAGAAATTATTTAAAAGTAATAAAAATTGCAAGAGAAAAAATATATATAAAGAAAAAAGTAATAAAAACAAGAATAAAGAACGTTATAATAAAGAACATTTTTGCAATAATTAATTCTAATTCGAGAGTTATTAAGTATCAAAAAATTAAATCTAAAAAAAAGCAAAAAACTTCTACAAATTATGCACAATAAACAAAATATTCAAAAAGAATATTGCAAGCTATAAAGAATTAAGTTAATTTCAAAACTCTAACTCAAAGTATTTTTATTTCGAAAATAAAAATAAAATTGATAAATCTTTTAGATTTTTGTTCTAATTTGAGTTGCTTTTTCTTTTGTTCTCTTTTTAATAAGAAATTTGATACTATAATAACAAAGAGAAAATCTTAGAAGTTTATTAAAAAAAAGAAAGAAACAATTGTTATTATAAAATCAATTAATGCTAAATTTATTAAAATCGTTTATTTTAAGAATATTGTTGCGAGAGTAGAATTTCTTAAAACTTTATATTTCGTTGCTTGCTTAATTATATAAATGCAACTAAAAAATATAAAAGTTAAAACAATATTTAATAGTAATGCGAAAATCAACTATATTAGAAAGAGTTTTGCGAACAAAGTTAGTCTAGCTATTTAACAAAATATTTTTATTTTATTAGTAGAAATTACAAAAGCACGTATTTGTTTCGAAGAAATAATAGAAGATACAAAAATATTAATTAAAAAAATAATAATTTATATCTTTATTTTTGTTGTTTCTTAATTTAATTACAAAATTCTATTAGATCAATCTTTTTAACAAAGTGCTCAAATAAGCTTTGTAAATATAAATAACAACTCTTTAAAATTAACAATTTATTCTAGAAACAAAGCAAAACACATTAATATTTTAAAAATGCTTACTAATTATTTTAATAACAAAAATAAGAACATTATATTTTTAAAGAAATCTTTAAATTTCTAGATAATTGTTCAATTAATACAATTGTTCGACTTCGCAAATTTAATTGCAAGAAATCTTCAAAAATAAAGATTAAAATTATTAGAATAACAATGTTGCAAAATAAGATCAAAAGAAAGAATTAACAAAATTCTAATTAATTAAAGTAGACAAACAATATTAATGTCTACTTGTCTATTAATATAGTTAATCAAAATTGAGCAAATATTTAAATTGATATTATATCTCAAACATCTTAAAGATTACTAATAATTCGAACTTTTCGATTATATATTATAAAAGAGACTTTTACTATTTAATTGTCTAGAAAGTTCGATATTCTTTGTTAATCTTTTATTGCGTTGCGCTTATTTGTTCAAATAAACACAATATATAAACGAAAAGTTTAAAAAACGAATTTAATAAATATAAACAATTTAAATAATTCTATTTTAAACAAGTATTTAAACTAGAAAGAAATGTTAAAGTTATTAATTATAAAAAAATTCTAAAAGAAATTTAATAAAAAATACAATCTTTTTTTAATATCTAAGTTCTTAAGTATTAAATATAATTCTTGTTTTATTAAGAAACGCATTTAGAAGCTAATTATAGAGTTCGAAATTTTTTTGCAAAAACAAAAACTCTTAATTACAATACTTTTCAATTGTAAAGTTATCTTAATATAAAGCTTTATTAAAATAGATAAAATTAAATCAAAGATTATATCTAATTAAGAAATTCGCACTATAAAGTACAAAATATAGCAAGTCTTAAGATTTTTAATTTCTTAAGCATTAAATTCTATTGTAATTAAAATACTAGAGAAACGTCTTTAAACAAATTTGCTAAAATACTATTATAACTTCTATCGAAATTCTTGATTTCTAATAAATAAAAAGAAGAAGAACAAATATCGCATAATTAATGCAACTATAAAGATAAACAAAATAACAATTTGAAATACTAATATATCTTCTAATGTCAAAGAGTTTGCGAAAGAGTTTGTCAAAATAATAATTGCATTATTAATTAATTTTTTTTTAAAATACAATTAAATAGATCTCGCATTAAAGAGTTGCAATCTTATTGCTTTTATAATTTCTCTTAAATTACTTAAAATAATTTGTTTATCGCAAAATGCAACTAATTCGATTGCTTAATTTATAAGAATTGTAATACGTATTCTTAAAAATCTTCTTAACAAATACTATTTATTTGTAAACAATGTAAATGTAAAAGAATTTAAATTAAATTACAATAACAAGAAAATAATCTTAGAAATTAAACTATTTGTTTTAAAATATATTTAATAATTGAATACAATATTAATAAACGTAAAATTGTTCGAATATATTATATCTAACAAAAAATCTTAATTTTGCAAATTAAAAATTAAAATTGTCAATTTTGTGTATAATTTTAATAAACAATCTCTTAACAATATTAAGATTATTAGGTAATTATTGTGCAAAGACATTTTTAAAGCTAAAGTCTTTATAGAAGTATACGTCTATTATTAAATTTAAATACTAAAGTTTGTAATTATCGCAAAGTTAATCTATTGTTTGTTTAAAACAAAATATATCTTTGTTTGAAGTTTTGAATAGCAAGACGCTATAAACAAACTAAAAATTGTTTTAACAAATATATCAACAATACGCATTTTAAATTACTCTATTTTAACTAACAAAATTACTTTAATTGTAAATTCTAATTTAAAAGATTAAGAAACTATATTAATGCAAATTGATACAATAACAAAGAGAAAACATTCTTTACAATATAAGAGTAAACTTTAAAGCAAACAAAAATTCTAATACAATATTAAAAAGCAAAAATATTAAAAGCTTATAAAAATCTTAAAGAAAATACAATTTTAATTATATAAAATTTAATTTACAATTAAGATTAATACAAATATTTTAATAATTTAACTTAATTGCTTTGCGACAAATCTACTTAATACTTTAGTAACTTGCTAATTAACTTAAATTTGTCTCTTCGACTTTAATATACAATATATACTTAATTAAAAATATATAGCAATTAACAAACTTTTAAAAAGATTAAAAAAGTTGTTCGACAATATTAACAAACCTAATAAGAAAAATATTAATAATTTTATTAATAATTAGTTAAACTATATTTGCGTTTATCTTATACAAATAATAATATTAAAAAAGAACAAAAACATTTTCGAAAACAAATATTTTAATAAATTCGAACAAATTGTTCGATATTTAATCTTGCTACAAAAATCAAATATAAATTAGAAGAATTTTTGCAAATTTAAAAATTATACTTTTTATTTTTTAATAAAAAAAGAATATTTGTTTTAAAAAACAAACAAAAATATATCTTTGCGTAAAGTAGTAAATTAAACAAAAGACAAAAATTAAATTGTAAAAAGCTTACATAACAAAAGCAATTATAAAGAGAGAAAGATAACTATTAACGCGTTGCAAATCAATATTAATAGCGAAATCTATTTAATTTTTGCAAAAAGTATATCGCAAATTGCAATAAATATTAACAAAAAGCTTTTAACAAACAAGAGAAAACTATGTATTCGACTTACATTTTCAATTTGTAAAAAAAATTGTCGTAAATTGTATCTATATATTAATTGCAAAAACGTCTATTAAAGTAAATCTAATAGTCGTTCGAAATAATTTGACAAAATAGATAAAAATTAAGACAATTCTAAATCTTAAAGTACTTGTTATAGTAAAGTTTTTATAAAAAAACATTTTCTATTGATATAAATATATTAAGAAAATAATTATAAACAACAAACTCAAAAATAAAATCGATATAACAATTAAATTTTTAAAAAGATATAATATTAAGAAAGTAACAACGTCGACTTATTATTTACAAACAAATAAAATAATAAAAAAAAAATACAAGTCTATTGTTAATGCTTTGTTCAAGTTAATTAAAAAAGTCTTTACAAATTAGCTACAACATTTGCACGCAATATTGTAAATTAATAGAACAACAATTTAAGAATTTATTAAGAAGATATTGTTTTGTTTTAAGTTCAAATACAAAGCTATATTGTCGATCGAAATAAAGTATCTAATTTAGCATATTATAAACTAGAAAAAAGCTTGTTTAACAACAAACTTATTAACGCTACAAGCAAGACAATTAGAAAGAAAAGATAAAAATGTTTAAAAAGTAGCTTTGCGTCTTTGTTGTCTTAGAGAAGCGAACAAGAATCTCTTCGATAATAACTATTAACTACTAACGCATTTATTTCAAACTAAAGACTTAATTTTATTATATAACATTAAGCTTAATAAAAGATATAACGTAAAATTATTTTTTTAATAATTAAACTTCTTTAAAATAAGAAAAGAAGACAAAATTAAAGACTTTTATATCTTAAAAGAAGTTAATAACACAAAACTTAAAAATATCTATTTAAGAAATCGATTAAAAAAATATATAGCAAGAAATCAAAATCTTTAGATCTTCGCAAAGTCGAGAGACAAAAATAAGAAAATAAAAGATAATTTTATACAAAAGACAAAAAATCAATTTGATTAAAGCAACAAAAAATTGTTCGCAATTATTATATTATTGTTATCTTATTACAATTATTTAAATTACACAAGAGTATAAGATTTTTTTTTTAAAGAGAGAAAAGTTGCAATCTTTATATTTGTTTTATTTGCAAAAACTTCAATATAAAGTTTATTGATTTATAAGTATTAAGAAGTAATTTAATTACGCAAAGTAATTTACAAGACATTATAGTTTCGAATATTCGAAAAAAATAAATAGAAAGACAAGAAAATCGAAAAATCGAGATATTAACAATTTTAATCAATTAAAAGCAAGCAAATAGCACTAGCGTTTATTCGTTTACTTTAATTAATTAAAATCAACAACTAAAAAGCGATCTAGAAATATTAATAGCAAATCTTAATTCGAAGTTCTAGAATTTCAAGAATTTCTTCAAAGTATAGAGAACGAGTTTCAATTATTTTTTACGCAATATTTCTTAACAATAAAGATAGCGAAATTACACGTCAATTATATTAGCTTTATATTTGTCTATAAGTTAATATATAAATAAATGCTAATACAGTTTTTTTGCGTAATTAATAATATAAATATTGCAAACAACAATTAGGTCTATAAATAAAGATTTTTTATATCTAGAGTTTTATGTTTGTTAGATATTTAAAACAAGTTATTGCTTTATTTATAAAAGTATAACAACTTAATAATTTAATTCTTTGTCTATAAAATTCTCTTTTTCGATCTATTATTTTTGCATAAATTTTTTTTTATCGAACTTGTGTTATAGCAAATCTAGAGCGACAATTACGAGATACTAGATGTAAACAATCTTCTACAAAAGAAACTTCTTAATTTTTACTAAAAAATTAAAATCAAAAACGAGAGTTATTATTTACGTTAACAAGAAAATCTTGTAAAAAGCGACAACTTATACTTGCTAAACAAAACACAAATTAAAATTCGATAATATTAATATATTTTCTTCGTAGTTAAAAATCAACTTTCTCGATTAAATTATTTTAAGCACAAGATTAATAAGTATTATCGCAACAATTACAAATATTGTAGCGTTAAACTTTTTAAGTTTAAACTTAAATTAAATTGCAAAAAACAATTATTTAATCTATAAGAAGCAATTTGATTATTAAAAATTGCGTCTATACTTAAGTAGTTAATATTCTACTTTAATGTAATAAAACTACTAGCAATAAAAAAAAAGAACGTTTAAAAAATCTTCGAAACACAATTTTAAATATTTTAAAAATAGTCGAGAATTAAACGCAAGATTTGTAACAAACAATTAATAAGAATGTTCAAATACTAATAAGTAATTTATTATAACAAAAATTAAAGAACGCAACACAAGAAATTGATTAAAACAAAAAACTACAAATTCAAAATAATTAAGTTCAACTTCGCAAACTATAATTATTAAAGACTACAAATATGTTATCTAAAAATATAAATTAATTAATTATTAAAACAATGTTGCGAATAGCAAAGAAGTGTTAAAATCTACAAAGAATTTTAAAAAAATTAAATCGAATTGTGTGCAATCGACTTAAATATCGTATTACAAAATTAAAACGCGTTGCTAACTATATAATCGACAACTATAACAAAATAAATGTTAAAAAGTTTAAAAATATAATAGCGTTTATTGAACAAAAGTTTTTGAAAGTTAAAATAAAAGATTATTTTTAAAAATATAATTTGATAAGAATTTTAAATACAAAGCTAAAGAAGATTTGTCGAACAAAAGTTTAAATAATTTCGTTTTCTCTTGTAGAAGATACAAAGAGAGCGCGAATTTAAAGCAACAAATAAAAAGAATCTAAATTGTTAACTTTTTAATTAAAATTAAAGTCGAAATTTAAAAATAACAAAACTTATAAAGAACAAAGCAAAAAAAGAGATTAAGATTTAAATTTTTTTAAAGAAGTTTTTTCTTTGTTATTACGATTGCGAGATTCGACATTAAGATTATTTTTATTAGATTTTAAATTATTTAAAGTTGTCGATACAACAAAATTATATTCTTTAATTATTAAAATCGCAACAATCTTTTTAAAAACAATAGTTATTTTTATTTCAACAAACAAGAAAAACAACGCAAAAAACTATTTATGTATAAAAGTAAATATAGACTTGCAATATCAAATTAACTATTATCTAGCAATATTAATTAAAGTCTTTCAATTAATTAAATTAGCTATATTAACAAAGAAACAAAAAAAAGATTTAGTTACAATTATATTAAAATCGATTGTCTATATAGCTTATTAAAGAAAGCTAGAATTTCTATTAAGAATAAATCGAATCTTTGATAATTAAATTAAAAGACGAATAAATTAGTATTACAAGAAACAAAACAATTTTCTAGTATTTGTAAGACAAAATAAATTGAACTTTAAGTTTAGTGTTCGTCTACTTGTTTTTAAAAATTCTCTAAAACAATACGTTTATAAGAAGAAAAAGCTAATCTTTTTATTTAACAATTTTTAATAAATTGATGTTTAACTTCAAGTAATAAACAATACTAATTTAGCGAAATAGAATTAACATAAAATAATTGTTTGTTAAAATTAATTTGTTTATTTAATTGTTAACTCGAAGTATTAAATATAATTGCAACTTCAAAATAAATTGCAAATAATATTATATTATTAACAAAAAAATAACAATTAACAAGAAGAGTAACTTCTTAATTGTTTATTCTCTATATTACAAATAATAATGCAAGTAAATTTAGATTCTTACATAATATATATACTTTTATAAGACAATTACAAGTATAGATTGTTAGCAATATTTTATTTGTTAATCTTTAAAAAACATAAGAATTAAATATCGAAATATTACTTCGATTTCGACGTAAATTAGAACATTTATTAAGAATCTTAACAATTGCAATTGATTGTTTTTTTTGTCGCATAAAATAATTTGTTTTGCGAGAAATATTTGCTAGATAATTTTTATAACTAAATCGATATATAATTGCAAAAAGCAATATAAAAAAAATAACAAAACAAAAGAATACTAGAAACTAAGTTAATAAAGAAGAATTTGCTAGAATAAAAATTGTATTAAGTAAGTATATTTTGTTAATTTAGAGATATGCGAATTGCGCAATCTCAAATCTTTTATTGCAAACTAGAAATCGAAATTAATACAAAAATTAAAATATTTTCTATCTATATAACTCTATTAAAAGATAGAGAAACTCTAAAGAATTCTCGAATAAGTACGAGAAACAATATTGCTACAACTTATTAAAATTTAATTTTGTTAAATCTATTTTTAACTAATATATCTTATTGTTTCAAAATTGCTATTAACTTCTCTTTTATATTTAATATTAAGAATATTATTATAAAATATACGTTCTAGAACTTAACAAAAATAATAAAGAAATTAAGAATATTGTTCGAAGATGCAAAGAAATCTAATTGCCTAATAAAGCAAACTTAAGAACGTACAACATATTATATAAAATTAATATAAAGAAAAATTCAAAAGATAAAGAGTAAAGTATTTGAATTTTATTTGTAAATGCAATTTATAATATCTAAAAACTTTAAAATACTTAATATTTATTAATTTAATATTTAAAACAATTTAAATTCTTATTCGACTAATTATAAAAAAAAAACAAGATTTAAGTCTTTAACTATTTGTTCTAGCAAAAAAGAAAAAATTTTGTTATTTTGATTCGAAATTGAGAAAAAATGTTATAAATCAAAACTAAGTTAACAACTTAAATCGAATATCTTAAGACTAGAAATAAATTCTAGAATTATACGTTTATCTTTTGCTCTAAAAAATTTAATTTAAGCACAACAACAACAACTTACTTTATTATTGTTACTTTTCTCTTAAACTAATCTTTTAGATTTATATTAAAAAAGCTTATTACTATTGTTATTATCTTTAAGAAATAAGCAAAACTTACAATAATTAATTTTATTCAATACTTAGTTTCGATCAAATAATTTTTTCGATTTTAAAAGAAATTTTATTGTTACGAGCCACGTACTTAATTCTACTAACTACGACGCAAAGCTCTTCACAATATGCAAGGCACAATCTATCAAGAAAGTATTATGTGACTAGATCAATGAATTAGTGAGATCAATAATATCGATTCACTAAGATCATCGATTTAAGAAATTAATGAATCATTAGAATCAAGAGCATTGATTCATCGATTTAATTGATTCATTATGTATATAAACTCCTAAACGCGATTTCCTTATAAAACGTGTTTAACTTATTTATTAAGTTATTTTCTATCATAGATACAAAGCTACAAACCCTTGTTATCAAGTGATTGCTTGCATTGCCTAAAGACGTCTACAAATCTCTTTAACAATACTAATCTATTCTAATACTTTAATCGCCTAAATAGCAACGTAACACTTCGAACATTCTAAGAATGTTTATATTAGATTAACGCGTCTCTATTTCAAACATTAACTTATTAGCATCACGTCGATCATTAATTATGAAAAACGACAAAATTAAGATCAATAAATTCAATATCTATTATAAAGATCGTATCGATCTAAAGAACTAACTTATGCAAATGAATATCTATTTTATCTTCTATTCTATTCTAGCGAATTAAAAGACGATTTTCGCATCGACATTTCTTAAAGAGAGAGTCTAACATTAGCTTAAATTAAATTTACGAAAATATTTAAAAAATTATGACGAAAATTCTTGTGCAATGTTTACAAACTTCAATAATTTTAAAAAAAAACTTCGAAAAATCTTTAAAACATTTAACGAAAAACAAATTATAAAAAGAGTAATTTAACATCTAATTTAACGAATTTTTGCAACAAATTACGTCGTTAGATTTTAAAAGTATATCAATTTAATCAAATAAAACGATGTCGCACTTATAACAATGTTTCGACGAAATTTCAAAAACAATTTAAAGAACGAAATTATGCGTAATGAAAAAATTTTTAACGACATGTTTAATCTTATCGAAGTAATTATCGATTTCGACGACAAGTTATATAAAAAAGCTATAAAAAAAATATAATCAATTCTAAGAAAGGACAAGAATCTTCTTTGAACTAGCGATTAAATATTAGTAGAGAGAATCTTGTTCTAATTAAAAGTATAGTAATTTTAATTATTGTGAACTTGCATTTATGAAACTAGATTTTACTTAACAACGTAAAGAGAAAAACTTTAAAGAAAAGCAAAATAACAAATTTCAAAAAACGTGCTATTTATGTGACAAATTAAATCACTTCGCAAAAGATTATTAATTACGAAATTTAATAAATCGTTAACAAATTAATGTTATGTTAAGAGAGATATTTAATAGTTAGAACGATATTAAGAAGCAAATTGACACAAAGACAAACATTTTCAAAAATAGATCAAACGACGACTATTATTTAATAAAAAATCTAAATTAATTACAAAAAGTTCTAGATGAAACATTATTAAACAAGACATTCGCATTTACGCAAGAAGTTAATTAAATACTTAATAAGACTATGAGAGCGAAATGATCAAAAACGTTATATTTTTATTTAATAACAAACTTAGACGACGAATACAACTAAAAGAACTTTTACGAATGTCTAAACGACATCATGAAACATCTTAAGACTTTAGCTAATTTATTGAAAAAACAACAAATAAATTAGATCGTAAATAAATGCGAGAAAGCGCTAAAAAGCGACGTCATTATAAAAAGAGAAATTTCTAAGGAAATCGAACAACAATTAAGCAATGTTAATTTATTTAAATAAGCAATAAAGAAAGCAAAGAAATATGCGACACTTAATTAAACAAAATGTTATAACGACTTATGCTAAACTTATCTAGAAAACAAAGAAGAAGTCAACTAATTTCCTAGAAAGTCAAAGTTATTAATTTAGCATAAAAAAGAAGCTTAACGCAAGTAGACGCTCAAAGTAGAAATCGCAACACAAGAACAAAAAAAAGTTCAAATTCTTTAATAAAAAATATATTAAAGAAATGCAATATATTAGTTCAATAGCAACAACTAAACTTAACAACATACGCACAATGTTTTATTACATCAATTAAGATCAATAATTATTGACTCATCACAATGATTAATTCTAGTGCGACAAATAATTTTATAATTAAAGCTTTTATTAAGAGAAAAGAATATTTTACTTAAAAGAAGTCTAACGCATACAATCTAGTAATTGTAGATAAAAATCTATTATTTAACGAGAATAAAAAAATGAATAAAGAAACGAAATCACTATTAGTAGCTATTTAGCAACATTACGAAAAACTAATTTTTAATATAGTAAAAATAATTATTTATAATATCGTTTTAGAAATGTCTTAATTAAAGCAACACAATCTAGAAGTTAACTAAAATATACAAATACTTAGATTTGCGCAATGTGATTACGTAATTCATATCTAATCTACGCATTAATAACGTTCAATAATAAATAAAAAATTAAGTTGAAAATCGATCGCAAGTAGCGAGTTTGCATTTTCGCAAAAAAACGATCTAATAAAGTTCGACTTAATAAGCATTAGCAAAGATTAACTAAATTATAAAATTAAAGTAAATGAAGAAAATTACGAATTTTTTAGAAGTTTTAAACTATTTGATACAACGAAGAAATCGCTAAAATACGTATTACGAATATATAACAATTGAAAGCATCTATTCTAAAAAAAGAAAACAATAAAGATTCTCTTTAAACATTAATTGTGAAATTACGAAATTAGACTTAAATTAAACAAGCAATCTACGTTCGAACTTATATATGTTTTATTTAAGAAGAAGCTCGAAGTACTTCGCGAATACTTGACAAAAAACGAAAAAAAAAATTTATTAAGAAATTCTAATCATAAACAAGATACTTGATTCTCTTTGTATTAAAGAAGAATAAAACTCTTCGTCTATATGTTAATTATTAAAAGCTAAATAATATTACGATTAAGAATTGATACTCATTATCTAATATTAGCGAATTTTAGAATCGATTATCTAGAGCAAAGTATTTTACTAAATTGAATTTACAAAAAACGTACAACTAAATTAGAATAAAGATAAAAGAAGAATGAAAGATAGCTTTCTATATACGATATAGATTATATAAATACACAATAATGTCTTTTGAGCTCACAAACGTCTTAACAATGTGTTAAAAAATAATTAATAATGTACTACGACAATATTTGAATCAATTTGTCATAGTATACTTAAACGATATCATAATTTATTCAAAAATTTTAAAAAAGCATGTTAATTATATCTTTAAAGTATTAAAATGTCTAAATATAAAAAACTTACATCTTAAATTAAAAAAATGCGAATTTCATTAAAAGAAAGTTAATTTTCTTAAATTTGTCGTTAAACAATACGAAGTACACATAAATCTTAAGAAGTTACAAGCAATTAAAGAATGAAAATTATTAATAAATGTTAAAGAAGTACAATTCTTTTTAGATTTCATAAATTACAATAAGAAGTTTATTAAAAACTATTTAATAAACGCGATATTATTAACGAACTTTACGAAAAAAAATACGTCATAATTATAGAGACTCGCAAAAGAGAAATTATTTTAAAATTTTAAGTTAAAATGCTTGAAGAAACTAGTACTAAAGATGTACGATTCGCAATTGTTAAACAAAATTAAAATTAACGCGTTAAATCTAGTTATCGATGCATGCTTTAATCAAAGACATGAAAGCATATAACATTTAATAACATATCTTTCGAAAAAACTCTCGTTAATCGAACAAAACTATAATGTTCACAATAAGAAACTACTCGCTATAGTAGTCTTCTTAAAATCATGAAAAGTATATACGAAAAAATTACTCGAACTTACGATTCTTATAAATTACAAAAATTTTGTGCACTTTATTATTATTAAGCAATTTAACAAAAGACAAGTGCAATAATTAAAGAAATTTAAATAATATAAGTTTAAAATACAATATATTTTAAGCAAAGATAATGATAAAGCAAACGCACTTAACAAAAAAAGTAATTATATAAAAACGAAAGAATCGTTTGATCACAACATACTTAAGATTAACTAAAATGAATCATTATTAACAAACAAACACAAACTAAATGTTACATTACAAATATTTCAAAACAATACAAAAGAATTTTTAATAAAGAAAGAAAAACTTTAAATATTTATTAACAAAATTAACGAATATATAAAAGAGTATTATGACGAATCATTATAAAGACATCTAAAAGTAACTAAAATTCTTCAACTTTTACGTCAACATTATTAGTTCTTATAAATAAGACAAGTTATTAAGATATACATTAAACGATGTCTTAATTATTAATAAAACAAACATGATACACATGCGAACTATGACGAAATTTAATATTAAAAATTATTTAAATCGTTATAAAATGAAGTTACGATAAACTTTATTATTAAGTTGTCGAAATTAACGAATTTAGCAATTGAAGACAAATATAATTCGATACTAGTAATGATTAATAAGCTTATTAAGTACTTACATATTATTGCATGCAAAGAGAAGTTTATTGCAAAACAATTAAAATACATTATATTAAATCGACTTATATAATATCACAATATATCTAAGAGATTAATTAGTGATAAAGACAAGCTCTTTACGTTTAATTATTGAAAGACGCTTCTTTCAATGTTAGATACGAAGCTTCAAATGTCTATTGTCTATCATTCGATCACAAATAATTAAATAGAAAGAACAAACTAAAGTCTTAAACAATATCTAAAACATTACATCAACAATACTTATAGCAATTAGATATTACTTTTATCTATGACACAATTAGCACTCAATGCAAAGGTTTCGAATATTACTAAAATAACTTTATTCTTCGTCAACTATAGCAAGAAATTAAATCTTTTTAAAGAAGAACGTACGCATTTGTTTGCGCAATTAGTTATTAAAAAGATAACGACATTAAAAAAGATATACGACAACATCTCGAAGATGCAAAAAAGATTAATTAAGTATTAAAACAAGAAACGAAAAACGACATCTCAACTAAAAGAGAGAAATAAAGTATATCTTTTTACAAAAAATCTTAGAACAAGAAAGTTAAGCAAGAAATTAAATCATGTTAAAGTCGAATCGTTTTTCGTTAAAAAAGCTAAAAGATTAATCAATTACGAACTCGACTTATCTTAAGACGTCAAAATATTTCTAGTATTTTATATCTTATTGTTGAAGCTAGCAAACTTAATCACGCCTTTATAGAACATCTTTTATTTCTATTCACAAAAAGAGAAACAATTCGAGATTGAGAAAATTTTAAAACAAGAAAATCAAAAGTATCTTATTAAGTGAAAAGAATATTTTATTTTCAAAAACACGTAAGAATCTTTTAAGAATCTTCGACGATGCCAAGAATTACTAAAGAAATTTCAAAAAAAGAAACGCTCTTTTAAAAATTAAAGAACAACTTTTGAAACAAATTATCACTAGAAGAAGCAACGATTATCTCTTAATTTAAATGAGAATTAATTAAGTTCTTTAAAGCATTTAATTTATTTAAACTTTAAATTTCACGACGAAGCATTTCACTATTACGTTTTTTTAAGAATTTCTTTTGTTTGCGTAGTCTCTTTATACGAGCATATTGCTTACGAAGCTCTTGATAAAACTCATTCGCACGAACGATTGTTAATCGCATTCTTTTTTCTAAAACATTCTTTTATTGCTTCAAGAATCGTTATTTAACATCGAAGAAATTACGACAATCGCATTTGATCGAAGATCTCACGCATTTAACACAACGATTAAATTTTTTCTTTATTTTACAAAGAAAGTTACAACGAACACAACGAAAACATTAAGACATAATAACGTTTATTCGAAGTAATCTTCGATAAAGTTCGTAACGTTATTAAGACTTTTTTGAATCATTAAGCATAATAATAGAAAGAATGAATTAACATGTTTTTCGAAATAAAAATCTTGAAAAGAAAAATAGTATTACGAGTTACGTACTTAGTTCTATTAATTACGACGCAAAGCTCTTCACAATATATAGGGCACAACTTGTCAAAAAAGTATTATGTGATTAAATTAATAAATTAGTGAGATTAACGACATCGATTCATTGAGATCATCGATTTAAGAAATTAATGAATTATTAGAATTAGAAGCACTAATTCATCGATTTAATTAATTTATCATGTATATAAACTCTTGAACGCGATTCTCTTATAAATCGTATTTAACTTATTTATTAAGTTACTCTTTATCATAGATACAAAGTTGCAAATTTTTGTTACTAAGTGATTGCTTGCATTGTCTAAAGACGTCTACAAATCTCTTTAACAATATTAATCTATTCTAATACTTTAGTTGCTTAGATAGTAGCGTAACATTTATGCAAATTAATTTATTATGTTCTTTACGCAATTAATTTAAGTAACAAGAGAAACAAAAAATCTAATCTAACAATTTTAAAAAAATAAGAGCAATTTTCTTATTTTTTTGCTACAACTTTTGTACAAGCAAAAACAAAAGTTTCTTAATTTAATAGTTAAGAGACAACTACTAAAAGAAAGAAGATTGTATGTAGTCAAATAATCAAATAATATTAAGCTATAAATTTAAGAATGTTTGCTATTAATATTAGCAATCTATTTGCAATATATATGCAATCTCTCTTATTTAGATTTTAGAATCTTAGCTACTTAATATACTATTAAACTATATAGTGCGATTTATGTATACATCGCGATAAGTCTCTGTTGTTATAGTTGTCTACTAACTAGAATCCTATTTATATCTTGTTATACTATAACAAAATTAAATATTAAAAATTATCTAAATTGTTATAAGATAAGATTACGATAAACTTTATTATTAAGCTGTTAAAGTTGACAAATCTAGTAACTAAAGATAGATATAATTTGATACTAATAATAATTAATAAGCTTATTAAGTACTTATATATTATTGTATACAAAAAGAAGTTTATTGCAAAACAATTAAAATATATTATATTAAATCGATTTATATAATATTACAATATATTTAAGAGATTAATTAATAATAGAGACAAGCTTTTTACGTCTAATTATTAAAAAACGTTTCTCTTAATATTAAATACGAGACTTTAAATATCTATTATCTATTATTTGATTACAAATAATTAAATAGAAAGAACAAATTAAAGTCTTAAGCAATATTTAAGATACTATATTAACAATACTTATAGCAATTAAGTATTACTTTTATTTATAATACAATTAACACTTAATGCAAAGATTTCGAATATTATTAAAATAACTTTATTCTTCGTCAATTATAACAAGAAATTAAATCTTTTTAAGAAAGAGCGTACGCATTTGTTTGCGCAATTAATTATTAAAAGAATAGCAATACTAAAAAAGATATACGATAATATTTCAAAAATACAACAAAAGTCGATTAAGTATTAAAACAAAAAACAAAAAACAACATTTTAGCTAAAAGAAAAAAATTAAATATATTTTTTTATAAAAAATCTTAAGATAAAGAAGTTAAACAAGAAATTAAATTATATCAAAGTCGAATTGTTTTTTGTTAAAAAGACTAAAGAATTAGTTAATTACAAATTCGATTTATTTAAAAATATCAAAATATTTTTAGTATTTTATATTTTATTGTTGAAGTTAACAAACTTAATTATATTTTTATAGAATATATTTTATTTCTATTTGCAAAAAAAGAATCAATTCGAAATTAAGAAAATTTTACAACAAGAAAATTAAAAGTATTTTATTAAATAAAAAGAATACTTTATCTTAAAAAACATGTAAAAATCAAAAAAGAATCTTAATTGTTGTCGAAATCTTTTAAAGAAGTTTTATTAAAACAAAATATAAAAACAACATTCTAATTTTAATTAATTAAAAGTTAAAACTATTTAAACAATATATTAAACAACAACTCGAAAGTCTTTGTAACAAATTTAACAAAATATGCTTTATTTATTTTTAAATTGTTAATATTTTTTTATTTTGTTACAATTATTTTTTTTCTCTTTATTCTTTAGAGAATCTAGTTGTTTTTTTAGTTAACTTAACTTTGTACGCGCATTGCGCACTTCTTTCTTTAAGCGCATTTGCTCTTTATCAATTTGTTTAATTAATATAGAAGAAATTGTCAAATCGCAATTACGACTAGATCGTATATATTTTACACATTTTTTAAAATTATTATTTACACAATAAATCTTACTAAACATTGTACAATTACGACAAGAACGCATTGCTAAAGATATTAAATTTAAAACATCAAAAAAATCTTTTTTTCGAAAGAAGAAATTTTTGATATTAATTTTTTTTGAAGACATAATAAGAAGACATTGAGTTTCAAAACAAAAACTCTAAAGAAAAGAAATAGTATTACGAGCTTATTAAAGCTATATTAGTAATTTAAGTTCTACGTTTTTGAACAAACTTGTTATTATATTTGTTATGTTTAAAAAGCAAACAATTTAAACATAATATTTGCAATATTCGACAAATAAATATTGTAAACAATTATGTTCGCATTGTTCAATAAATAAACAAAATAAACAATTAGTATTTTCTTAATATATAGAAACTAGAATACGACTTCTTTATAAATTGTATTTAACTTATTATAGATTTTTACTTATTGTTACTTTGATTTATTGAATCTCTTTTAAGATTTATTAAACATAAAAATTGCCTATAGTTGCAACTCTTGTTATTAAATAATTGCTTATATTGTCTAAAGACGTCTACAAATCTCTTCGATAGCACAACTTATTCTAATATTTTCGAAGGAAGTACTAGCGTAACACAACAATATTTAAGATAAAAAGAAAAATATATAATAAAAGTATTATAATTAAAGTTTGCGTTAATAGAGTAACAATAAAGTTACAATAAACTTATAACAATAAAATATTAGTTAAATTCAATAATATAAAAAAATTGTTTTTCGATATAATTGTTAAGAGTTATAATGATTTTAATAACGTAAATAATTTTGTTTGTTAAAATTGTTTAATTATTAAAATTTCGAAGCTTGCGAAAGTAGATCAATTAATAAAGAGAAAAATTATATTGTTGTGCAAAAAATTTATTAATAAAGATATAAATTAAGACTTTATTGTCGATTAAAGTTATAATAGAAATTCGAAATTAAGTTTAACGTAAAACGAAGAAAACTATTATATAATTATCTTTAAATATAGAATTAAACTTAAAGAGTTTTAAAGTTGTTTTAATTGAAAATCTTTTATAAAATTAAAAAGAAAATAAAAACAAAGAAGCTAAAAAACAAAAAAATATATATATTAATTCTTGAATACAACTTTTTTCAAAAACTAGACTTTTTTTTGTTAACAACAAGATATTTTTGTTAATACTAGAAGTATTATCTAGATTAATAAAGCGAAAAAAGAAAGATTTCTTATTAAGATATTTTTTTGTAATTTTGTTCGAATGTTGCAACTTGCAATAGTAGCATAGCTTTTACTTATTGTAGATTTCTTTAATTTCTAAAATAGTTAAGAATTTGCTTTGAACAATAGCAATAACAAAGCTTAAATTTATTAATTCGCTAAATACTATAGAAATTATTAACACAAATAAGACGACAAAAACAAAAATAATAATACAAGATTCTAACAAGTTGTTAATAAGAACAAAATTAAATTTTTGCTTAATTGAAGCAACAACAATTGTTGTAATGCAAGATAACAATACTTAAATTGCTAAAGCTTTTTGTCGATTTCAATAAAAGCTTGAACTTATTGTTAAAAGATAAATAATTGTTTGTTATTAAAAGTTCGTCAAAACATAATAGCAATTTAAGTAAAAAAATTGACGTTGCGCTTTATATAATCAATCAATAAAGCGTTCTTTATTTGAGAACGTTTTTTTTTAATAGAAAAAATTGTAATATTTAATAAAGCTAATAAAGTCTTGCTTTAGAGTTTTGCGAAAATACAAATATGTATTTTTTGATTCGAAGAAATTGTTACAATAATAACGTAGATTTCGACGTTATTTGTTGAGAAAAACAATAATATAAAGATTATTAATTTAGTATTAACTTATAAGATTGTAAATCTTCTTATTTATAATAAGTTGTAACTTCGCATAGACAATCTTAACTTAATTAATAAAATATTAATTATAGTTTATATTTATACGTTGTATAAGATTTTGCTCTTATACATTTAATTAATTTTTGTCTTTTTTGTATTATAATATATTGAGAAACTTTTTAAATCTAGAAATAACAAAAATAGTAATCTTTGTAAAGAGCGATAAAAGTTGTATAATAAGAGTAGATTAATTGTTTATAGCTTAAGCGACAATTTGTGCAATTGCAATTATAGATATTAAGTTTAATCTTATAGAAGAAAAACTTAAAGTAGACGAAATAAGAGTAATATTAATATTAAATTGTATTTGATTTTAAAATTTTCGAAATTAATATAGAGCTTCGACTAAATTTTGAATAACTTGTTAAACAAACTTCTCAATAGTAAATTCGATCTTTAGTAAGAATTTTAAATGCTTTATTAAGTTAATAATTAAATAAGTATTAATATACTTAAAGAAATTAGATTTTAACGCGTAAAAGCGATGCAAAAAGTGTAGATCTTTTATAATGTTAAAGACTAGACTCGAAATCTTTATTAAAAAAATATTTGAATTAATAACTAAATAGAACTTAGATTTATACTAAATTTAATATATAGAACGAAAGACAAAAGAGAAAAGAGAGAAATAAGACAACATTGACTATATAAAATTGTAGACTTTATGTCTAGCAAGGATTGACTTAGATTTAATCTAGTCTAGCCTAAATTTGGCCTAGTTTGGCCAAAATTTAACCAAGATTAGACTCAAAAGATTAGACGAGATTGAAACAAAAAGTTGTTCAATCGACAAACGTAGCTAGCAAACTATTAACCTAACATTATAACACATAAATGCAATTAAAAAATATAAAAGTCAAAGCGATATTTACTAATAATGCGAAAATTAATTGTATTAACAAGAGTTTTACGAACAAAATTAATTTAGTTATTCGATAAGATATTTTTATCTTATTAGTAAAGATTACAAAAGCACATATTTATTTCGAAGAAATAATAGAAAATATAAAGATATTAATTAAGAAAGTAATAATTTATATCTTTATCTTTGTTGTTTTTCGACTTAATTACAAAATTCTATTAGATCGATCATCGACAATTCCGGAAAAGATGCTTTATATGAGCTATTCCTGCTATCTATTCTCTATAGAGACGACATCGACATTTCTGCTCGTTTCTGCTTGCGCTAACCTAATTAGGAAATTTAAATTATTTATATAAATTAGTATTATTTTATACTTAGTTCGAAATTTTTAGCCCAATTAGGCTAGTACTAGGGACGTAATAAATTATCGAAAATAGAATTTCTTGGTTTTATTAATAGATTGGCGCTTATAGACGCGAATTTATTTATAGAATCGAAAAATCCTAATTTTGATAATTTATTACGTCCCTAGTACTAGCCTAATTGAGCTAAAAAATTTCGAACTAAGTATAAAACAATACTAATTTATATAAATAATTTAAATTTCCTAATTAGGTTAGCGCAAGCAGAAACGAGCAGAAATGTCGATGTCGTCTCTATAGAGAATAGATAGCAGGAATAGCTTATATAAAGCATCTTTTCCGGAATTGCCGATGATCTTTTTAACAAAGTGCTTAAATAAATTTTGTAAATATAAACAATAACTTTTTAAAATTAACGATTTATTCTAGAGACAAAGCAAAGCGTATTAGTATTTTAAGAATACTTGTTAATTACTTTAGTAATAAGAATAAAAACGTTGTATTTTTAGAGAAATCTTTAAATTTTTAGATAATCGTTTAGACAATATAATCGCTCGACTTCGCAAATCTAATTGTAAAGAATCTTCGAAAATAAAAATTAAAATTATTAGAATAACAACGTTGCGAAATAAGATCAAAAAAAAGAATCGACAAAATTTTAATTAATTAAAGTAGATAAACAATACTAGCGTCTATTTGTTTGCCAATATAGCTAATTAGAATTAAATAAATATTTGAATTAATGTTATGTTTCGAACATCTTTAAAATTATTAATAATTCGAACTTTTTAATTATGTATTATAAAAAAGATTTTTATTATTTAATTGTCTAAAAAGTTTAATATTCTTCGTTAATTTTTTATTGCGTCGCGTTTATTTGTTTAAGTAAATACAATGTATAAGCGAAAGACTTAAAAAACGAATTTGATAAATATAAGCGATTTAAATAATTCTATTTTAGGCAAGCATTTAAATTAGAAATAAATGCTAAAGTTATCAATTACAAAAGATTTTTAGAAAAAATTTAACGAAAGATATAATCTCTTTTTAATATTTAAGTTCTTAAGCATTAAGTATAACTTTTGTCTTATTAAGAAACGCATTTAGAAATTAGTTATAAAATTCGAACTCTTTTCGCAAAAATAAAAACTCTTAATTATTATATTTTTCAATTGTAAAATTGTTTTAATATAAAGCTTTGTTAAGATAGACAAGATTAAACTAGAGATTGCATCTAATTAAAAAATTCGCACTATAAAGTACAAAGCATAGCAAGCTTTAAAATTTCTAATTTTTTAAGCATTAAATTTTATTGTAATTAAGATGTTAAAGAAACGTCTTTAAACAAGTTTGTTAAAATATTGTTATAATTTCTATCAAAATTCTTGATTTTTAATAAATAATAAAAAAAAGAACAAGTATTGCATAATTAATGCGACTATAAAGATAAACAAAATAATTGTTTAAAATGTTAATATATCTTTTAATGTTAAAGAGTTTGCAAAAGAGTTTGTTAAAATAGTAATTATATTATTGATTAATTTCTTTTTAGAATACAATTAAATAAGTTTCGTATTAAAGAGTTGCAATCTTATTGTCTTTATAATTTCTTTTAAATTACTTAAAATAACTTATCTATTACAAGATGCTACTAATTCGATTGCTTAATTTGTAAAAATTATAATATATATTTTTAAAAATCTTTTTAATAAATGCTGTTTATTTGTAAACAATATAAATATAAAAGAATTTAAATTAAATTATAACAACAAGAAGATAATTCTAGAAATTAAATTGTTTGTTTTAAAACATATTTAGTAATTAGATGCTATATTAATAAACGTGAAATTGCATCGGCAAATCGGGAAGATGGCCCCTACTAGCCCTGAGAGGCAGTTTGGCCCCTCAGAGAGTACATGGGCACAATGGCCCACAGGGGTATAGCGCTAGCCTAATTAGGCAATAAATATTATTTATATTAAATTAAGACTAAATATTCGACGATTATTAATTTTTAGCCTAATTGGGCTAGTACTAAGCTAGTAGTCTATTTTGGAAAACATAG
>JAABUL010002039.1_pt1 | contig 35287 bp, 34 predicted proteins | sample 5559151 | NCBI WGS metagenome assembly JAABUL01 (sample SAMN10711876, study PRJNA513368) | rock metagenome | isolation source: Antarctica rocks | place: Antarctica: Victoria Land, Pudding Butte sud | reverse complement strand
TATTAGTGGGGGTTTTTTGTTCGGCCCCCCCCCCCCCCCCCCACAACATGCATACGACGGTAGTTGTGCAAAAACCCCACTTTTGTTGTATATGCCAACACCCTCCTCCTTATCGAGCATTCCCCCATTTTAGCCCTCCGCCCTCAACCAACCCCCCTCGCATCTTCCCCTCTCCACTACTCGTCGTAAACCAAACCCCCCCGCGCCGAGCCTTCCCGCACCCACTCCCATCCTCGGAACGCCAAATTTCAAGAACCAGCGATGACACCTATAGCTCTACATTCGAATCCTTTCCCTTCTGATCATCTCGGGTGAGCGAGATTGCGGGAGAGGGGCTTGATAATGGTGGAGGAGATGGAAGTGGCGGGGGAAAGAGGGGGAGGGGAGGGGAGAAAGATGGGAGGAGGAGGGGTGAAGGGGAAAAAGAAAAAGGGAAGGAGAAGGGGAAATGAATGATTGATGGAATGCGATAAGAAGAATCGTGACGTTTGTTTTGAGATTGGTAGATAGGGTTATTTCAAAAATCGAAAAAAAATTGACCTTCCTTTACCTGCTGTAGCGCTTACTGTTCGACTTCTTTTCGTCGTTTGTCTCGGCAGCATCAAATTTCTCACTCATTAACATCACTCAATTTTCCCTTCCTTTCCCCCTTTCCCTTCCCTTTCCTCTCCCCCCTCGCCTACTTTCCCCTCCCCCTCCCCCTCCCCACCACCAACATCCCATCCACCATTCCAACATCTCAACAAACCCCCCTCCACCTCATCAACCAAACCAACCCAACCCAACCCTCTTTACATTTTCCCAACCAAAAAGAAACCAGTGTATTTTTAAAACATGCTGAACTGAAACTTCAAAAGAAGAATTTAATTGATGTTCAAAAGAATCAGAAGAAAAGACGACGGATGAGGAAATGAAGGAAAGGATTGAAAATGTTAAAAGTAGATGATGATGATGGTGTTGATGTTGAAAGGAATGTAAGAGAAGAGAAAAGAAGAGGAGAGAAGAGAAGAGAATGCACGCCAATGAAATGTTTTCAACTGAATTGAAACAGAAACAGAAACCAAAACCAAAACCAAAACTAAAATCAATGAAAAGGGAGAAAAATTTATAAGAAAAGATTCGAAAATGCTTTCCCGTAGCCGAGAAAGTAAATAAAGGGATATATTCGACCGAAGGAAAAAAATTGGTGGAAAAGGAAAAAGGGGGTGTGAATGGAAGATTGAATAAAGCTTTTTTTCTTTTTTTCTCGTTTCTCCATTCCTTTGGTGCAACTGGGTCGCTGAACCTAAACTAACCAAGGTAAGGTACATACATACGCATGCTACGATAATGTATGGTACGGGTCTGGAAAGCATGCACGTTTTTAAAAAAAAGGTAAGGTGGTAGACCAATTACAGCAGACTAATTATACGACATGAAATACAAGCGCCAGCCCCCACGGATAGAATACCAACATATAACGAGTGGAAACATGTACCCTATGGAGAAGAAAAGAACATGGGCCAGTTCCAGGAGCTTTAACGCCTAGAGAGCGAGTGGGATGCCTTGGTAAGGATAAAGAGCGGAATGACAGGGCCGCCGGTAACAATCTGTTGTTTTACATCCTGGTGTGCAGAGGTCTTGCGTCAAGTCCTGTTCCGGAGTTGTCGCAGAACCTGACTACTGGCCATCGGCGTTACCATCGTAGATGCCACGGCTAACCTTCGCCGGGTTCCCAGCCACGACCGTGAAACGAGGGACATCCTTTAAATTGATCAGTCCTTTGTTCTTCCAATTAAAACAGTCAAATAAAATTTACCTGATGCAACAAACTCCCCGCCCCAACGGTACTACTCTTGCCCACCCTCACCCCAGCCAAGATGGTCACGTTACTCCCAATCCAGCAGTCCTCCTCAATAACGATGTTCCTCCCCAGCGCCTGGCCGCCACTGCCCATTCTTCGTCTGGGGTCAATAGGGTAAGTCGCACACACAAGTTTCACGTTGGGACTAAAGATGCATCTTGCTCCGATGGTGACGGCACAAGTATCTGAGATGCGGCAGTCGGCGCCAATGAGAACGTCATCGCCGATGGTAATGTTATAGCCATAGTCGCAATGGAAAGGCGCCTCGACTACGACACGCTCGCCCACACTGCCAAAAGGAAGAGGCATGGGCGGGGCAGGAGATTCGCCGCTGCTAGGAGGTGCTGGTTCGGGTATTGGACGCATGCTCATGATTGCTTTGAAGAGACGGGCCCGCTCTTGTGGGCTGGCGCCATGGGACGGGTTGGTGGCGTTGTTGAAGCGCCAGATGGCAGCCATGCATTGCTCGCGGTCTTCGGTGAGAGCGGGGCTGAAGGGAAGGTAGTAGTTCCCCTTCAGCATCTTTTCGCGCTCGGTGAGTTCTTGGCGGCGGTGTGGGGAGGGGCGGAGAGACGCCGGATGCGAAAGAGCGGTTTGGGCGACGACCTGGGGGTTACTGTGGTTCGCATTCGATGGGTGAGATGACTGGGCCGAATATTGGGACTGGGATGAATTTGTACGATGCACCGGCGGAGGTGGATGCATCGAATTCGGATCGGCAACTTGGTCGTAGGCCATCTCATGCATCGAGCTGGGACGATGATCGGTTTCGGGCTGATACTTTGAAATGTGTGGAGGGTTGCTGGGGTATGGCCTTGCCGCTTTTGTCCATGCGGGCTTCGGGTGGCCATTGGGGGGGCTCGGTTGTGCATACATCGACTCGCGTTCCTCATCAACTACGATCGGCTTTCCTCTATCCCCATCAGGCCCCATGTGATGGTTACGATTAGGAGGTGGGCCCGGATACTCTGGGCTGGTCTCTTGAGCGTACTGGGCTTGATACAGTCCTCGGTTCATTGGTGGAGGGTATCCGTTCTTAGACTGAAGCGGAATGGGAGCTTTGGTATTGGAGGGCTTTTGCCACGTATTTCGCATGGTATAGCCTTCGCAGACAAATCCGCCTCGAAGACAGTTGTTACCTAGAAACGGTCAGTTAAGCTATAAATGGCCAAGCGAAATTTTCATAGTGCGTAGAATTGCCATCAGGCAGATGTTTGAGTGTCGAATCAGACAGGTAAGGAGTAGAACCATAGAGCTCGAGATAATGGCACAAATAATATACAAGTCTCTAAAGTAGCCGCCTAACAGAGGCAAGTGATAGCGTTGGGAAGTGTTTGCGGTAACAGACGGATAGAATAAGAGCATTGAGAACTGGGCACTCACATTCAGGGTGTTGCTCATCGCATTTCTTCTTTCGTCTCCTGCAGGTCATGCATCCTGTCTTGGTCCGATTACTGAAAACTCGCTTCCTGCGCTTCCGATCAAGTTCCATTGCAGACTGAGAGCTTCGGTTTGTACCGTAATCTACATACTGCTGGCCATGCTCGTCTTCCTCCTCTGGGCTGACATAGTTCTCCCGCGTGGGCATGGAGTCATAGTTTTGCAAAGCTTGAGCCATGCGTGCTTCCGAGTAGTAGGGCTGATCACGCTGAGGCGCTAGAGTAGGGTCACCACGAGGGTCGTATTCGTTCCTTACCAGCTGGTGTCTGTCTGGACGTGGGTACAATTCGGGTTGATGTACACGCTCAGGTCGCGGATACGTATCGGACGGGTGAATATGTTCCGGTCTGGCGTAGGGATCCGTATGGCCAACATGTTCTGGGCGAGCATATGGATCGGGAGGGCCACCCATATCAGGTCGACCATACCCTTCCGGTCGAGGGTAAGATTCGACTGGACTGATCATCTCCGGCTGTCGACCGTTGTCGGTACTGTACATTCTCTGTCTTTCCGAGCTTGGTGGCATCTCATGGGTATGGTACGCAGAATTGTTCGCGTTCTCGTACACCTCTGGGAAAGATCTTTTTCGCTTCTTATTGCCGTTTGCAGTGTTTGACTGCTGGCTACCTGGAGTCACGGGGTGACTACCGTAATGGGTCTTTGGTTCTTCGGGATTCTCTTGATGGTGAGGGGTTTGGCCCCGACGATCCACCATCTGGTTAGAGGTTGGAGAGGGCTCACGCTCCGGGCGACTGCTTGCGAGAAGCTGGCGTGAAGGGCTTGGAGATTTCCGACGTTCTTGCTGGCTGCTTGGGCGCGCCGGTCGTGCGCTAGGTTCGTCGCCAGCCTCCTTTGGAGGGCCAGGAGCAGGCTTGGGCTTTGCCGGTGGTGTTGTCGACGCACCATTCACGGCGGTAAAGGATGGACCAGACTCGGCAAATTGCTCGGTCTCGGCCCCTCCTCCTGGGCCCTCGGACCTATGATTCGAGACAACTGCTGCCATGTGAGTAGACTTTGACAGGTTAGAAGAAGTTCTTCACGATGGATAATCGCGCGAGAGGCGCTAGAACAAATGGTTCTTTTTTTGCGATTATGGCCTTTACTGAAAGGCGATTTTAAGAGCCGCCGGCCGGCGTCTAGTCACTCTGACCTTGAAGGATATTTTGTGTCGATAAAACTTTGAAGTAGAGACTGAATAGAAAGGGAAAAACTGTTCTTAGTTGGCGAAGGATACTGGATGGCGAGAGGAAAGTATTCTTGTAAAGTGGGGCCAAGGAGTGTTGGAGACGGGATGAGTTTGGGGAAAACAAGCGTGTGAATGATTCGTCTGTCGTCTCGGTTATATTTAATACTGCGCGCCTCTCGATCCCAACGGGGGGTGTTATTGTTCCACAATGATACAGCTCGAAACCTACAGGAGCGGCGCAATCTTGGTCAAGACACAGTGCGACGGCGAGAAGGATGATGGATGGCAGAGTGGAGGGGGAAGATAAAGACGGACAAGAGTTGAGTCGGGGCGGCGCAAAAGGCGGAGGGCGGCTGAGCAAAATTGCTCTACACGCCGTGTCTTTTTTCGATTTCCGGTTCCTTTTTGCTCGGCCCACGCGGATTGGTATTTTATGTGGGACGAGTCAAAATACGAGGAACACGACTGGGGTGGTCATTGGCTGTTGGAAAAGGCGCTTAGTATCTTCAGGCATGCAATGATGCAAGCACGGTCCACGGATCCTTCCCACTGTCCCAGCCCCCCTCCTCGAGCAAGTTTGGGCGACAGGGATTGGGGGTGTTCAGGTGTGTCGCACAAGGGGAGGCTTTGCGCGTTGGTTGAGGCGGCAACTCGTCAGTCGCTGACGAATTACTCTAAACTGTTCTTGATTGCGTGAAGGTGAAGATTGCTTGCTCCGACCGGGAGAGAATAATATGATGGGCGGCAAATTTAAGATAGCGCGACCAAAGCATTAGTATGTACATATTGCCCTGGCTTGGGACGATGGGCGAGAGCGTGAGAGCTAGGGAGTACCCAACTACTGTACCTACCTTGCTAACTAGGTAGGTAGCTTGACACAACTAGGGAAACAGCTGCAGACGAAGTGGTGAAGCTAAAGCACAACTCTCAACTCTCGCATTTCGGTTGGTGGGTGCGCAGTTACAGCTACAACTAGTAGGAATTCTCGACGAAATCCTTCCATAATCCAACTGAAGCACTGTGACACAAAGCATAATATGGCACAACCAATGACAAGCTACTTTAGCGCTGAATCCTGAAGATATCCATATTCGATGCCAACTCTCCCAACCAACGAACTACTATCATGCAAGATAAATGGCCACTGGGCCAATTACGCCGAGGACCATCACGGGTTGGGCCCCCTTCTTCAGCTTCTTGGACTCCAGTCCCGGCGATCTATGAGTATGACAACTAAAGTAGGTACACAGTACACAGTACACAGTACACAGTAGTAGAGCTGCTTATAGCGGGCTAAGCACTACCGCAGGATACGGTAAAGTCGATTGTGAGCTGCATTTACGAGGTGATGTCATTGCGCGCATGGGGTACCCGCGATCGCATAGATACCTTACCTTACCTTACGCTACGGTCGTTACCTACCTTACCTTACCTGTGACCGTATGGTCCATCTTTCTTAGACGGCCCTTTCGTCTACCGTATGTTTCGAGTCTCTTGCGTCAACAACACTCATTTGGCTTCCTCGGCTCCAGAGTCGATTAGTGAGAATCCCAGACCGGGACCGCATTCCTTGCTGCGTTACAGAAAGTTGGCAACTTCACCAACAACATTTCTATTATTATTATTATTATTATTATTATTATTATTATTATTATTATTATTATTATTATTGTTGTTATTGTTATTATTATTACAGCTTAAAAACATTACGGATGTACTGTGTATTCGTGGCACAGAAATTAGGCGTCTGTGTCTGCTGACCTGAGCAGTATGGCTCACGCCATTATGATGAAAATGGAAAGCAATCCTTCATTTCCGTCGCCCGCCTTGGTTCTACGGTCGGTACATGAAGCATGCCTACCTACGCGGATGTTGCAGATGCAAAGGGTTGGGCTGAGATCCTTGTCATGCTCCAGAGGCGACGCCGCGTGTTCCCGTTGGTCGTCGGACTGAGCCAACTGCAAAGCCGATCACTCTCGGCCTGCGACTAATCTGCTTGGACACGTTACGTTGCGACGAGATCCGAACATGCGCAACAACTCCATCTAAGTTCTCGAGCAGGTATGGCGACGATATAATGTAGACACAATCGACCTTGATGCCGATATTGGCTCCATTACCGCCCAAATATGCCCAAATAGACGTAACCAAGCCCACGAAAGTGGAATGCTAGAGTAAAGTACCGACTACGGACTACCAACTTGCTGGCCCTTCCTTGGGGCCTGCGCGGCAAGATGATTGGCCCCCCCCCGCAGCTTGTTAGTTTCTTGAGTCTTTTTCTCGTCCGTGGAAGAACCCGAAATGGTAATGGCGCTTGTTTTGCGAGTCACGAGGCTAATTACCTTACGTTCCGCCCTCCCCCGCGCTACCCTCGTACGCTGGAATCCTTCGAAAAAACTTAAACGATCTGCTACGGTGATCAAGAAATGCAATAACCCACAGCCTCGCGGCTCTAAGCGCTAAACGTGAAAAGATATGTGTCGGTTGGAAAAATCAGAATTACCGCATATTATTCGGAAAGAGTCAACGAACCATAGCGGAATCCCATACCGCTCTCTTCCTGTTGTAGAGACACCGGTGGAGCACTCAAGTTATACGGAGACAATAGAGGCAGGGAATACCCGGAAACGCTCAACCCAATCGCAGATAACTTCTGGACAAAGTCTCCGATGACAGCGGTTGAAAAGAACGGATCGACGATAGTGTAGCCTGCGGACTTGATCTGGTCCTCAGCATTCGACAATCTGGCCACTCACTTTTATTCATTCCGGGTCGAAGAAAACATAGATCTCTATCTGGTGCCTCTAGGTTCAGTTTGTTGGCACATGTTCAATTTGGGCCTCTCTAAGTTACATCATATACTCGAGGATCGTATCTATCTATGTGTCGACCGCCCAAAGACTAATGATATCAAGGGGATTGAATTTGCTTGTCTTCTGCCTCGAGTGTCTGAGACGTATATGTTCGTGGCATTGCACGGGGAATAATGTAAAAGGCTATAGCGATTGATAGTACTGTCATAACGCTAGATGCTTTCTAATACATGATTGTAGAACAGAATAAAGTAGGTATTCCTGTCTGCTGGGTTGTCGAGTGATCCATTGGTCCGATACGATCCTCGCATGTCCTCCAAAACATTCACAGCCTCCAATAGGAACATTTCTCCAAGTAGGTAAACGGATCAAAAACCATGTAATTGAAGCTTTCTACTCTTTCTTTCCATCAAAATCGACGGCGAGCATTGTGCATACAAAATTGAGCTATCTCCTAACGCCGGATTGCCGCGGTTCACCTCCACCGACCTCCAAATATTACGGTCTTGCCGTCGCTGTACAAGGTATAGTACCACAATGGTGAGCTGCACCAAACTAACAGCTTTGCGAAGGAGGCTTTGTATCGCCAGAGCACACAATGCGCCTAAAGAATGGAAGCTTCGGCGGCAATGGACTTTCGGCCCTTGCCCAGCCAGCTTCCAGAGCTCATAATCTACATCAGCGCAATGCATCCACTGTGCTTCTCCTATCAAGACGTCGGCTGCATAGATCGAACCATGCCAGGTGGGCTTCCACAACTGTTCCTTCACATCCCAAAACAGCCCTCTTCTTCCCTGGTAAGACCTCCCTCCACTCCCCTCACCATCAACCCGATCCTGACTCCCACAGGCCAAGGCGTCCAACGCGTCGGCATGACCACCCCCTGGCTCGAAGCCTTCCCTAAAACGTGCAAACCCTTCCTGCAAGAAATGGACCACATCCTATCGACCCCCCTCAGCTCCATCATCGCCAACGGCCCCAACTCCACCCTCACCGCGACCGAGAACGCCCAACCAGCCATCATGGCCACCTCCATCATGATCCTGCGCATCCTAGAGCAAGAATTCAACTTCGACACCTCGAAACGCGTCGATGTCACTCTTGGCCACTCCCTAGGCGAATTCGCCGCCCTCGTCGCCGCAGAACACCTCCACTACCCTGACGCGCTCAAAATGGTCCGTCGCCGCGCCCAGGTCATGGCCCGCTGCAGCCGTGAAGCCTCCGCCTCGGAAGGCGGCGAATACGGCATGGTGGCCCTCGTCTGCGAGCCCGACCGCCTCTCCTCCCTCATCGCCACCATTCACGACTTCCTCGGCCACGCCTCGCCGGGCTCGCGCGACGACTCCGCCAGCGACGTCCCGCCAATCGAACAAGTCCTGATCGCCAACATCAACAGCAAGAACCAGATCGTGCTCTCGGGCAGCATCGAGCGCATCAACGCACTCCTGGTCCAGCTGCGCCAGTTCGGCGGCCACGACCCCCGCGCCGTGCGCCTCCTGTGCGACTCCCCCTTCCACTCGCCCCTAATGGCCCCCGCCGCCGCCTGGATGCGCGACACCCTCTCCACAACCCCAATCCACTACCCCGGCCTCTTCCCCTGCATCTCCAACGTCTCCTCGCGGCCCTTTTCCTCCGCCAAAGACCTGCAGGACCTGCTCGCGCGCCAAGCCGTCGAGACGATCCGCTGGTGGGACAGCATCAAGTTCCTGGATCAGGAGTTTGGCGTCCGGCGGTGGGTCGGGATTGGGCCGGGCAAGGTGGGGCGGAACCTCGTGGGGAAAGAGGTGGGGATGCAGGGGGCGGATGTGGTGAGGGGCGGGGGGGTGTGGGGGCTTAGTCATCCGAGGGAGGTGGAGGGGGTGTTGAGGGGACTGGAGGAGACGGAGGGGTTGGCTTAGGTGGGTGATGGAGTTTAGGTTTTTGGACTGTTGGCCTCCTGTGTTGATGGTGTTTCTTGGGAAGGACGAGTGTTGAACCTTTATCTGAATACTTTTTCCTGGGAATAGAAGCCCCCAGTGCAGTGTTGATCATTCCTCCTGTACTCCGTACTGACAAGGTCATTAAGTCGTTGTCAGTAAAACTTTCTCACATGCGCATAACATACGCACAGCCCAGAACAACCCCCGCGTCTTGTCTTGGTAGCCCACATTGATGCGCGTCTTCATGAAAGATAACCCACATCATTCACAGCCAATGCCTGCGTATTTGGAAACACTTTATCAATGTCTAGCCTTGCGCTCTCTAAAATGCTTCTACCAATGCCCCAAACCCCAACGCCCACAAACGCCACCTCGCCAGCTGCCAGGACCGGGTTTTGCTAAAGCTGTACAAGTCTCTCTTTCCCATATGCCACACAAATCTCCAAACCCTTTCTACTTCCTATACCACATCCTCGTAATCTTCGTATGTCGCATCTGCCGAAATTCAGAATGTGTGATCCATCGTAACATGGATACGGTAAAGAAACAAACCTTTTTCTGCAACTGAAAAATCCCATACATCAACGCCTCACTCGTCGGCGGACACCCCGGCACATAAATATCCACCGGCACAATCCGATCGCACCCCCTCGTCACACTATAACTGTAGTGATAATACCCGCCTCCATTTGCGCAACTGCCCATCGATACAACCCACCTCGGGTCAGGCATTTGATCATACACTTGACGCAGGGCCGGAGCCATTTTGTTGGTGAGAGTGCCGGCGACGATCATGACGTCGGATTGGCGGGGGGAGGCGCGGAAGATTATGCCTAGGCGATCTTGGTCGTAGCGGGGGGTGGAGAGGTGCATCATTTCGACGGCGCAGCAGGCGAGGCCGAAGGTCATGGGCCAGAGGGAGCCTTGGCGGGCCCAGTTGGCGACTTGGTCGAGGGTTGTCCTAGAGTGGGATCAGTCAAGGACTTTTTTGAAGATGGACTCAACGTTGAGCGCTCAAGGCTCGGCTGATGGGCGTAACAACGTACAATGCATATTGCATAGCACCCTCCTTCTTGTCTTGGCTCGGTAGGGGGACTTCACGTCGGACCTTGCCCGTGACGCTGAGTGGCGGACCTTCAACATCATGGGTTTTTTGTATTTCTGTAGCCGATCTAGCGGAGGAGGATGATATGAACGCTGAGGGGCCTGCGCGAAGAGGAAGGAGGGCAGATGAGGGTTTGACTATGAGATGTTAGAGTTGTGACTATCTTGGTGGCGGGCCCCCATTCTCCATCGGAACAACTTACCTCGCAGCACCAAGGCGGCTGCTGACCTCGTGGTTGAAAGCATGGTTGAGAACAAAAGGAAACGAAACAGAAGGAATTGTTCTGTGTGTTTGCAAGTTGTAGGAATTGAATTGGATGTCAAAAGTGCTTCTTCCGGGTGATGAACTGATGATATGAGCTAGCGCGGGGAGTTAGGACTAAGAACCTTGCGAATACAGCAAGGGGTCTGATTGGACAGATTTCGCCAGGTCAAGCATCAACCGCCGCACACTTCCATTTCCATTGATATTGTTACTGCTGCTGTTGTTATCATCACTGTTCTCCTGCTGCGTCTGTGTCTGTTCGCCCTCACTGAAGTCGCAGTAGTCGAATCTACCACTTCTTTGCATGAGGCCTATCAGTGACTTGCCGAACTTGGATTCCTCCTCATCGCCAGTTCGTGGAACGTTGCAGAGGTGTTGATGGGCGCTGTTATTGGGGAACTTGGCCATGGATTGTTCATAGGTTTTTGTTGGTGACGGCGATGATGACGATCGCGATTGAACCCGTCGGTGGCGCTGCTTCAAGTTCGCCCGAAATGTGTCCCATGCTGACTCTTTGAAGCTCGATGGAATCTCACATGTACTGACTTGCTCTTCTTCTAACGAACAAACTCCCTTAGGCTCACTATCAAATCCAGTTGAAGCAGACATTATGTTCCTTCTATCTGCCTTGCTCTAGGATAGAGATATTCAATAGGTAAAATGCAGCGTAGAACGTTGGCAAAGTCTGATGCGCAAAGGAGTAAACAGCTGCTTTGTATGGATGCTGGAATCCTACACGTCCAGCAAATTTCCCTAGCTATCACATTTCCTATGAGCTGCTCCAAGCTGTCGCACCTTCACTATGTCAACAATTTGACGACTTGGCACTGTGACCACCTGGAATCCAAACTTGGGACTTCCCCTTTTAGTAGTCCCTGCAGCGTTCTTTCCATATGAATTCATCCTTACTTGGAAATCTGCCATGTTACGAGTACCTAACGATTCTTCTACATCACCATGTGCTTTGATAGAGCTACGTAGCGCGTCGCTGTCAATCCAGTTTTCCAATCAGCTTCTCTGCCTCTTCGTGTTGGTCCTATCAATGCTGGTTGCTCCTAGAAATTCCACTTCCCGTACGCCGGACTATGTCAGTGCTCCGACCAGAAAGGCGGAGCTTCTGGCGGTACAGATACCTTTGATGGCCTTAGCATTGCTTTTCGTCGGACTTCGGCTGGCTAGCAGGTACTGTGCGATCAGAAGCCCTGGCTGGGACGATTTCGTCCTGATCATTGCTACAGTAAGATCTTCCCTTCTATCTCCGATAACCATTGACCAGTGATCCCAGATTCTAGCTTTTGCACAAACGGTCCTAGTTCTTTCATGCATACCTTACGGTGCCGCTATGCACATCTGGGACCTCCCACCTCACGTCAACATGTCCTATATCCTGAGTGTGAGTGGTTCCTCTACAGATCATTTGGCTTGCTGGTATTGAGATGCGAATAGGTATCCTATACACTCCAAATTCTGTACCCCTTAGCCATTACGGCCATCAAACTATCGATTCTCCTTCTTTACCTTCGGCTTTTCCCAATAGTAAGGTTTCGCAAATGCGTCAAAGGCCTCATGGTAGTCTGTGTCGTGGGTGGTGCTGTGGTTACACTTGTTGCGGCGTTCCAATGTAGGCCCGTCAATGAGGCATGGGAGGTTGTGTTGCCGACCAATTGCCTCTTACAGACCAACATATTAGAAGGTCAGGCGATCTTCAACTTGATTAGCGACATTGCAATCATTCTTCTTCCGATGCCAATAATATGGAGTCTACACATGCAACTCAGACGGAGGCTTTTATTGCTCGGATCGTTCACAGTCGGGTTCATGTAAGTAACAACAACTACCTAAGCCCAGTATTTGGCTCTGTCAGATTCACAAGTCTCTTAGCTGACTGAGGTCTAGTCCCTGTGTCTCACTAATCGTCCGGTTGTCTGCGTCCACTCCAGCGGCAATATTCTGGGCAGATCCTTTTTGGTATATGGTATCCACAAGGAACTGGATCGCTATCGAGTATTGCTCAGGCTTGATATGCGCATCTTTGATACACCTTAGGCCGTTGATCGAAAGGCTTCTCCCTGGTCTACTAGGAGTGACCCGTGAAGACCTCAACAAGTCAAAACCAGCAACACAGAAGCCTACCGGGCCTAGAGAATTTGCGCTGAACTCCAGGGCTTCAATGAAACGTAGATTGGATCCATATGTCCAAATGAACACTACGGCTATTCGCGCCAATACGGTTGGGGATAGTGAGACCTCTGAGGGGGGCATAAGGATTACGAGAGATTTCTCCGTCACCTCAGAGCCAAATCCGCTTCTGGCAATGCCTGCCAAAGTTTTGTATCGGTGCAAAACTGTCGTCTTTTCAAGAGCAGAGATAGTTTCGCCTGCCACTTCTCCTGTCTAAAGTTGCACCCACTGTCTATTGTGCTTCCTTTCCACTCGGTCGCTTCATTGCTTCTGTCATTCTATAGCATATGGGAACAGTAGGGGTATCTTCGATGGGATGGCGAAATGTACCGTCTAGTACACGGTATTTTGGAGACTCATTGTTAGTCACTTCGAATCAGTAAGATCCGTATGGAGGAAATGACCTAGGGATATATATTGAACTGTTGATCTGTCATTGAATCAACAATCTCGTGATTAAAAAGCGTAGTAAAAAATTTAGATTTGCATGCAATTAATGCTGAAAGAATATTCTTTCCAATATCTATCACACCGACCCCGAATTTTCCAAGTTTAAGCCACCCGCAAACATGACTTCCATCCCCTCAATCGCCTGCATAGGCATAGTAGGCAAAGACGTAAAACTTCTCTAGGCCCACCAGAAGGCTTTTCCGCGCTAACATAAGGTTAGGACAACCCTCTTCACATCTCAGTCTTCCCCCCAGCATCTACCCAGCCCAATGCATATCTTGACTTCTCGTTCCTCCTACACGCCTCCCTGGACCTATTTGACCTCAAAACGAGAAACAAAAATAGCGACTCAGTGGATCAGGATCTAGGGCTGCTGAAGCACGTGGATGAGAGGCTCAGTATCTGGGGTTGGGAGACAGGGACTGGCGTTAGGATTGCTGTGGTTGTGGACAGGTATGGGAAGAACGGGATTGGGGATAGTCGAGGAGGACAAGGGAGGATGGGAGGCAGGGGGGTTGAAGGGGCGGATATGAAACCGGCGTTCAAGGCACTACAAACGGCGTATATACGATTGCTGCAAAACCCATTTTATATGCCGGATGAGCATACGCCTATGGCTGTAGCCAATGGGAAGGGCAAGGGAGGGGAGATCAAGAGTCCGAGATTCATACGGGAAGTCAAGAGAATTGGGGAAACGTGGAGGCCTGGGATGAGCACGATTTGAGGGGGAAGAGAGGGAAAGAGCTCCTTTGGATTTATAACAAGAAGACGATACTATTGGTCATACAAGAGAACGAACGGCAGACGCCTGGGAAGGTAACCATCAGGATCGTTCACGAGCGCCGCAGGTGTTACTATTGAAGACAACTGCACTGAAGGTTTATCAAACTGTATTGGCCTATGGGTTCACATTACAGCCCTCAGTCGGGAATATGCCAATTCTGGATTTACAACCGTGATCAACCATAAACCCCAACTACCCATCAGGTACGCTCATCCAGTGGCCATCACGGTCTGATAACATCCTTTGCTGATAGGATCTGGAACAGCTTCTGGTGCTCACCCGATGGCTCCAACATCTTCGAACCCAAAATAGATCAGGCCACGCATCACAAGCTCATCAGTAGCAGCTGCAGCCTGTTCAGACATCTTCGACCATACAGCATTCTTGCAAACGTCCTCGAAACATGTTCCGCCATGAGAACACACTTTGCAATAATCCAAATCCTTCGAACTTCAGCCGTTATCTAAGCGCCCAAAACCGAAAGGATTGCAATTTCAAATACCAGGAAGGATCGCCGAGGCGCCCAGAATTCGCAGGATCTTGAACCATGATGACCGCAGGACCAGCGAGGCGCCCAAGATTGAAGTATGCTAATCCTTGACCGCAGGATTTTCCTCAACTAGCCTGTTGCGATTCTTTAACTTTGGCTCAATCCTCCGGAGATTTGCATTACGTGCGTATCAGCTGTGGACGTGGGATCTGTTGTCTGACGTGGCCGGTGCTGACCTGTTCCTTCGTGCCACCCCGTATACTCGGCAATGATCCCGTGGAAAGGTACGAATTACTATAACCACACAGCAGTATTGATTCCCGGAGTCGGAAGTTACTGGTTCCAAGACAAGCGCCTCGACTCTGGGTAGGTAACACGTTCAGTGAGCAAAAAGCGCTACTGACGGATTATATGTTCCGGAATTTATTGAACCATCCTTTGACGCTCACATCATTCACATGTCAGATGCAGATGTTGAGAAGTCCACATCGGCAAAGTCGAATAGTTTAGTTGTCAAGCAGTGAGGAGTATTCATGCTTTGGTTTTCACTGCATACGATTTCAACCTCCTTTTCAATTTTCCCACTCCGTCAGGTCTCCACTACAGCTGAACCAGTAATAAATCCGCTTAACCATGATGCATGCCGTCTGTAACCTACTGCTCAAGCCTCCGTCTACCTTTCCATTTCATCCACACCTAGAACTACACAGCTATATCCACTGCGTCCCAACTGCACAAGGACCATCTTTTCTAACCCCACAGTCCTGCAACTGAATCGATCCAAAAAGGCCTCTATTCCATTTCCCACGCCCGCGATATCAACAGCAGCAACCGGGCCACCTCCTTCCTCGTCGCAGCATCCATCTCTCTCATCCCCGGGCCACACAACCCGCACTTTTCCCCACTAACCCTGCGTTCCCAGACCTTTCCCAAAAAGGCCAAAACCTGCCATCCACCACCTACCTCTATAAAGCAAGCATAACCCCAGTAACCCCAAACAACCCGACTCCACTCCACATCGCGCGCTTCCACCACCCTTTATCCATTTCCGAGCCATCTCCCCCCCTCCAACAGCCCCTCCTGCCGTTACAATCTCTGCTCGCCCTGCTCTCGACTGCTATCTCCCCAACTTTCGCTCTCCAGGCTGTGGGAGTGCCGAGGATCCGATCGCTGATGGGGAGATCTGTGACTTGCTTCCCCGGCGTTCCGGGCTGGCAGTTTGGATTCGGCGGGACACATGTTGGGGCTGTGGCTTCGGAAAGGGGGTTCCCCTGTGGTATTACAGTGTGTGCGGGTATTGTGGTTGCGGGAAGTGTATAAAGGAAAGTCTCAGGCGATTTAGTTTCCGGTGTTGGAGAAGAGGAGAAGATAGCTTGTGTTTTGTATTCGTACTCTAGACAGAGTGATGATGCGCAGCGGAGGCCTACGGGGCAGCAGGCACCGGAGAGGGATGGTGGGCATGGGAAGGTGTGGGCGGGGCAGAAGAGGGGGAGGTCGGAGGAGCAGGCGTGGTAGGAGAGGGAACAGCAGAAGATAGGGGAGGGTTTTTGGGAGGTTGGGTAGCAGGCGGTTTTCGCGGGACAGCAGATTTCCTGGCGTGAACAATGTCAATACGTGGTGAGAGATTAGGGAGGCAGGGCGTACGGGATGACCTTGAGCGGCGCAGTTCGTCTCCTGCTCTCCGCAAACGGCCGGTAAAGCGGTATGAGGAGGCCACTCATGACGCTCATCTGAGAGGAACAGGGCCTGAGAAGCTGGAAATAACGACAGCCGGCTGGATGACCTAGTGAGATCGCCGGCTGGTCTCGAACCTTTGCTATTGCCTGTGGCAGCAGGTATAGAAACGAGAAGAACGGAAAGTAAGGTGGGAAACATGGCGCCGCCAGCGGCGAGAGCAGGTTGGTGATGGGCTCACAGTCTCAATGACAGGGATCCGAGTTTGATAGTAGGATAAAGACCGGTCGATTGGTGCTGCCAGACAAGCTAGAGCCGCGCAGAAGAAGAGTAAAGTTCTCAACCGCATTATTTGGAGGTAGGGTGTAATGATAGGGATCTGGTAGAATTGCAGTTGGCTGCAAGCGGAAAGCAGGAGGAGGATAGTGAGGACGAAAAGGTACACGAGTGCAAGGAAGGAAGTGCCATGCTGAGAAGGGCTCTTTCCATTATTTTGGGTTTAGGGATATGCAAACGCATGGCCCTCTTTGCCAGTGAGATCTTGACTATGATTTTGCTATCTGAACCGTGGAAAGCCCAAGGCAGTACACTGACGTCGCGGAATTCCGGCGCAAACATAAGAAAAGTAAGCACACATAGGTGGATTTGAGATGACATCTGTCAATGTGACAGCTTCATGAACTGTCATGAACTGTATAAGAGTCGAATTCTCCGAACTGCTCTTGGATGAAAGTGAAGGTTTGAAATTCCTCAATCTTCTACCTGAGATGGGCCACATCGAGCTCTTCCGATTCATTTACATCTGGGATTTCTTCGCTCGGGCTCGGACCTGAACCTGCTTCACATGACATCTACCACTTCAATCTCGTTCATCTGAGCTTGGTTGAATCGAACCTATTTTTCTGGATCCGATCAGTAGACGAACTCCGAGTTCGAATCAATAGCTGAGTGCGGTTGTTCTTTCCAAGCATTCCAGGAAGAATGTGTCTGCTTACGGACAACGCTAAGCAGTACGTTTGTCTTCGGATTACACGGGACGTCACAGTATATCGCTGAACGGTAATCAGCCAGACTGACTGTCATGAGGTACTTACTACTTATTACTGCTTACATTTGCCGTCTCGGGACCTTGAGAGCGGTCTGGAATGGCTTCACATGGCGTTTCGCAGCCCCTTCCCGTTAGAGTCAAAAGAGCAGGGCTGAACCTCGGCATCTACTAGCGCATTATGTCCATCAAGTACATATCGATAATGATCAAATAGTATACTTGCCCTGCTCTTTCCTCCAAACCCAGAGTTTCTATACGTCTTACTTTTTCATAGAAGGTACGATCAAGTCTCAAGGCTTGTATTTCAAACGTGCGAAGTATCAATGGCTCCTTCATGGGTAGAAAAGCTCACTCCGAGTGGCCCTCAAGGCAGTGAGCTGCTCCAACAGGAACGGGCTCAGTCCAACGTTCCTGTAGAGAAGCTTTCCGAATTCCTGTTTACCAAAGAGGCCCTGGACCGGCAAAATCGAATACTGAATGTCCTAAAATCCGAGAAAGCATTCGACAAATCGGCGAACTACTTTGATGGCAGGGTCGAGCGGTTCCAGACTGCTTTGGCTCGTGCAAAGAAGCTACAACAGTTAACAATAAAGCACAAATGGTCCCAGGATGAGTTTATGGTAGCCAACGAGCTCATCACCGAGCCCGGTCCGTATGGGTTACATGCTAGCATGTTCTTAGTGGGTTCTTCTCTTCCCATCCTACTATGTAGATGTTTCACCCTGACAAAGTGGGCAGATTACGCTCCGTGACCAAGGAACACCAGAGCAGCATAAGTTGTTCCTAGAAAAAGCAGAGAAGTACGAATACATTGGTTGTTATGCACAGACCGAATTAGGACATGGATCCAACGTCCGAGGCTTAGAAACAACAGCAACTTGGGATCCCACAGATAAAACCTTCGTTATTCACTCGCCACATCTGACGGCGTCAAAGTGGTGGATTGGCTCTCTCGGACGTACCGCAAATCACGCCGTGGTAATGGCGCAGCTTATCATCGACGGCAAGGGCTACGGACCCCATCCGTTTGTGGTTCAGATACGGGACTTGAAGTCTCATGAACCCCTGGAGAATATTCATGTCGGCGATATTGGACCGAAGTTTGGTTACAATACCATGGATAATGGATTTCTTCTCCTGAACCATGTCAAGATTCCTCACGTAAACATGCTGGCAAAATTCTCGGGTGTCGATCTCAAGACGAATAAATACGTGAGGCCTGCTTCAGCCTCCCTCGTCTACGGTACCTTGACATGGGTTCGCAGTACCATCGTACTTCAATCAGGCGGCGTTCTCGCCCGAGGAGTTACGATTGCTACTAGATACTGTGCAGTTAGGCGGCAGTTTCAGGATAGAGATGCCAAAGAATGGGAGACTGGAGAAAACCAAGTCCTGAATTATACTATGGTCCAAATTCGGCTGTTACCTCTACTGGCTGCGACTTTTGCTCTGCATTTTACCGGTCGTGGAATGATGGCACTTTACCAGGAAAGTCAGAAGAAAATGGCCGGAGATGCAGGCAAAATGTCATCGACAAAGCGAGGGCCTAGCCCTGAAGAGCTCTTTCCTACGACAGACTTACTTGCGGACCTGCATGCCACATCCTGTGGGCTGAAGGCTCTTGCGAGTACCACTGCTGCTGAGGGCCTAGAAGTCTGCAGGAGAGCATGCGGAGGTCACGGTTACAGTAGCTTCAGCGGCATAGGCTCGTGGTACGCCGATTACCTCCCCACGACCACCTGGGAGGGAGACAACTATATGCTAACCCAGCAAGTCGCAAGATATGTAAGTAGCCTCCCTTTTTCAGTTGCCACCTGTCACTTATGTATAATAGCTCCTGAAATCAGCGCGTGCTGTCCTTCAAGGCAAGGCTTCAGACAACGATACTAGCAGGATTTTCAAAAGCTTCCTCGCGCGTCGTGATATAGGCGCTGCATTCGACGTCCTTGGTCGTGACGAGGACATTGTCGCCGCCTTTGCCTGGCGTACCTCGTTCCTCACCTTTGAAGCCCTCAAACACCGGGATGAGGAGAAAGGATCGTGGAATGGCCTTCTTGTTGATTTCTGGCGCCTAAGTACTGCCCACAGCCAGTATCTTGTTGTCAAAAATTTCTACGAGGCCTTACGCACCAACGACATTACTTCATCACTCGACCCCCAGACCATCGCACTTATGCACAAGCTCTTCCGCCTATATGCGCTGCACACCCTCGAGCAGGAAGCCTCGGAGTTCTTCTCCAGCAGCGCGGTCACGGTTCGCCAAATCCAACTTGCTCGTACAAAGGCCGTCATGAAGCTCCTTGAAGAGATCAGACCACACGCCGTAAGGCTTGTAGATGCATGGCACTTCCCGGACTGGCAGCTTGATAGTAGCTTAGGCAGGTACGACGGGAAGGTCTATGAAGATCTATTCAAGCGCGCGAGCGAGCTGAATCCATTGAATGCGTTGACGATTGATCCGTACCCGGGTAGTAATGTATTGGTTAAGAAAGATGCGAGGGAGGGTTTCAAGAGCAAGCTGTAAGGCTTCGTATTGGGCATAACGTTAGGACTCCTTATACATAGGTGTTAGCTTCTGTAGATATAGGGGCTTTTGTATGGTAAGCAATGTGTATACGAAGCATTCATCCAAAATCATTATCTCCATATGCCTGCTTAGGTTTCGACTTTGTTCCTTTCCCCTAAAAAGAGTTGTGGTTCGGTTTTTACATGTGATACATCTAGCGGTATTGTATCGGTGTATTACAAGCATCATGACGTAGTTGAAGCCCATTCTCCAGAGAGCTGCAAGTGATCGAGAGATGAGACTTGTATTGTAAAGTAGTGATCCCCATGCAGTCATTGCCTACTTCTACAGGCCTTACCATCACCAATCCGCTTGTCTTGTATCGAGCACTTTTGGCTACAAAGCAAATTGATCCGGATCCCGCACAACATCGGCTTGCTCTCCATCTACAGAAGCTCTATCACCGTCTCAAGGACTACGAGCCTGAAGTAGACTTTGATCATCGGCTAGAACAGCTAAACCGTTCATTTGGGAAGCCTTCGTTAACTTCGAGGCAAGCAGAAGATCACGAAAGCTTATCAGAAAATGGGAAGCCTCAGAGTATCTTCTCTTCTCTTAGAGGGCAGAAAGAGAAGGCAGAGGCAATGGCTCTCACGAAAAAGTTGACGAACCATGAATCTGCAATACGTTTGCAATCGCCGCAAGGTCTTTTACTCTATGGCGAAGTTGGGACGGGAAAGAGCATGCTAGTTGATTTACTCGCGGAATGTCTGCCAAACCGGAAGAAAAGACGGTGGCATTTCAACACCTTTATGCTAGAGACTTTCGCCAGACTAGAACAGTTGCGGAGGAGTAGATTAGTAACGCCAGCTTTGGCTTCAACGGGAGGGCAAGAGGAAGAGCATTCCCTTCTATGGTTGGCTAGAGATATGATCTCGACGTCGCCAATTCTTTTCTTAGACGAATTTCAATTGCCAGATCGTGCTGCTTCAAAGATATTGTCCAATCTTTTCACGTCTTTTTTTCATCTTGGGGGGGTTCTCATTGCTACAAGTAACCGTATGCCAGAGGAACTGGCGAATGCATCCGGGATTGAGTTTACTGCACCTCCTTCACGGCTTGGACTGTTTGGCAATAGATGGGGTATACTGGGCTCGGGAAAAGGTAGTGAAGGTGGAAGAAGCGAAAGTATGTTTTCTGGGAAAGGAGATTTCGTGGCTTTTCTCGAGGTTTTAAGGGCTCGATGTGAGATATGGGATATAGAGGGCGGAAAGGACTGGAGGCGGCGCGAAGCTGAAGAGGATATGCATATAGGACCTTTTTTGGATTCTGAAAACGCGGGTCGCGACATTGAACAAGGATTTGAAGGTCTTGAGGCGATGGCTTCTGGCAACCTGGGTCTAGCTTATGAACAAAGCCTGCACGCGAAGCCTCAGGGCGAGACATCTACCAGCGAAGGGAAGAAATCGAAGAATCTTTTACCAAACAACTTTTTTGTAATCCCTCCTCTGTCATCGACAGACGATGCAACAGAGCAGGCGAACCGAAGTTGGCAGCAAGCCTTACATCATGCCCTTCCGCACGGAGAAGGTGCTCCAAACTTTCCTGCAGCTATCGATTGGGGGAGCACCTCGCTTCGAGTCTACGGTCGTAATCTCATTGTCCCGCGCCAGTGTTCCGGAGTCACATATTGGACCTTTGCTGAGCTCTGCAGCACCAATCTCGGTCCAGCGGATTACATCACACTTGCTTCCACCTTCCATACTCTAATACTTACTGACGTTCCAGTCTTGACTCTCCTCCAGAAGAACGAAGCTCGTCGGCTTATTACACTCCTCGACGCCTTGTATGAAGCCCGCTGCAAACTTCTCATCCGCGCCGAAGCTGGTCCTGATGACCTCTTTTTCCCTGAAACGCGGCGGCCAATAGCAGGTGCGCAAGAACCCAACACCACGGATGACAGCGTCTATTCGGAAACGTTCTCCGAAATATATCAAGACCAGACCTCGCCGTTCCGCCCTAATATCTCGTCATACACTTCCTCTGCATCCCCACCCTCTTACGCTTCAAGCCCCCTTCCCTCTTCATCTTCTCAACGCACCTCCCCTTCCCCTTCCACACGCTCCATCCTCGCAGACGAAGACAGCGACTTCGGTCCCGTCTATGGCGCCGGCCGCTCACCAAATTCACGTTTCCGCGGCCCAAGTGACGGTGCCCCAGGCGCGGGAAATGAAATCGGCCGGCAGGAAGGCCCCGACTTCGGACGCACCGGTAGTTTCACTGGTGAAGATGAGCGGTTCGCATACAAACGGGCACGAAGTCGGCTATGGGAGATGTGCGGGGAACGGTGGTGGGACAGGCAGGAGGAAGGCTGGTGGAGGCCTGTTGGCAAGGCAGTTAGACGGTGGGAAGGGCCTGAATCAGATAAAGGTGCGAAACAGGAGCTTGCTGTAGATCAGCTCGATGCAATGCAAGCAGATCCGCTCAGGCAGACAAGTCCCTTTCGGACTAGCCAGGAACCTCCCCCAAAGATAGGATGGGTGCATGCTTGGGGGATGATGAAGTGGGGGAAGAAAGCGGGCGCTTGGGGTAAAGGGGTTGAGGGATTGCAGGAGAGAGAAAGGAAGGGTGGAAAGGGTGAGTCTTGATTCTCGGGTTGCTTTTCAAGTGAGGGTTAGGCTATATTTTGATACGTGTGAGGCATTGGTGGAAGAACGGGACTGTCTGTGTGAAAGACGGAAGCTACGAGTAAGGAAAGCGGCGAGGACAAGCACCACTACCAAACACATTCTCTTTAAAACCCCTAAGCCCGCACTCGTCCAGCTGTGGGAAATTTTCATATCTAGCATAATACCCAGACAACAACCTCCATAACCCCCCCTTAATTTCATAAAAAACACAAAACCCAACCTTACCATCTCCCTCACACCACCCCCAAAACCCCCCTTCTAAACCCCCCCCCCAACATCTCCACCCAACATCACTCAATACACAACAAGCCCTTCCACACATCAAGAAACCTCTTTCCCAACCGCAGACGCCATCAAGAACCCGAATGACGAACAAACCAGGAACGAGGACGAACAGAATAGTGGTGTATCCACCCACCCACTACGATATTCCCTCACGGAGTTTTCCAGATCTCCTTATCACCATCTTTTTTCTTTTCTATGAACGTGTCGGGTACATTGAGGACACTCACCCTTTTCAAACGCCGCTCCGATGATACATTCATTCCCTCCTACCAAAAACATCCCCCGGCCCCCCGAATCAATCCTGCTCCCCGAAATATGTAACCCCCTTCAGACCCTTGCCCTTATCTCAGAACTACCCGAAACTGCCTGGGATTCTCCACCTCTTGCCCCTATACGTCCTTGAAGGTTTTTTTGATGGGTTGAGAGAGGGGGGGAAGGGGGGGGAATGCGGTGAGAGGTTTAAAGGGGGGATTAGGGATGCCGAGATTGAGCGGGAGAGAGTTTGTAGGGAAGAGGGATGAGATGGAGAGGTGTTTGGGATTGGTGGAGGATAACGACGAGGGTTTGGCAGGATGGAGGTGAATAGGAAGAACTTGCAACTTGAAAGTTTTTGCTGCGATTTTGGAAAGGTACAAGTTTGTTGTAGAATGTATGGTGAGTGCATCGTCCACGGCAAGTGTAGAAGCTGTAAAGGAAGGATTTCAGCACGGAATCATCTTCCTAATACGCCCATCTCCCTACATAAACGTACACCCCTACTTCTTCATCCTCTTCATATTCTTATTGCTGACCATACTCATAACACTTGCGCTCCGTTTGTGCCCACTTCTCGCTGTTGTGGCAACGCTTGCTCCCCGTGACACAGCTCCGTTGACGTCCTCTTGATCGTCGGCGTCGTCGATTTGGGCCTCTAGGTCGGCGTTTGGTTCCTCCTCTGCGGCGTCGTCTTCGTCCTCTTTTGCTTCGTCATCGTTATCGCTGTCGTCGCTATTCTCCGAGGCTTTCTCGTCGTCGTCTTCGTCTTCCTCATCCTCTGAAGGCTGAGGTTCGGGCTCATTTACATTTTCATCCTTGGTGGTGTCCATTTCCAGTGGTTCGCTAGTACCTGGCTCTTTTAGTCCCCCATTCCTATCCTTATTTTCCTTCTCCTCTCGCTGTGCCCGCAAGATCTTAATCTCGCTTTCCACCTTCTCACTAACCTTCCTCACGTCCAACAGATTATGTATACTCTGTATCAGCCGCTCATACTCGTTGCACACTTTCGTCGTAGGCATGACCAGTCGCGGCGGAATCTTCAGCTCGGTCAGAGCCGCAGCAATCTTCGTAGACTGGACATTTGATTTCGCTTGCGCGAGCTTGGTGATCTTCTCGTGCCGGAACGTGATACCTGCTGTAAGACGCTCATAATGGCTAACCCCGTATTTGATCTCTTCTCGGGGAGTGAGCTGGCGCTGACCTGATGATCCGGACGTTGAGCCTTTCTTGTCGCCAGCGCCACTCATAGAGTGACGTTGGCCGCGGTCACCTCCAGAGAAGTTCCCACCGCCTGGACTGGAGATACCTTCCGGACCCATGAGTGATCTTCGCTTTTTGTTGTTCTTGTCAACATTCAACAAGGTCTTCATAAGCTCAGTGAGTTCATGGCTGGATTGATACATTTGTGTACTGCCAGTACTCTGAGGGGCTTGCAGACGTTCGTAGAGCTCTTTCCGCTCTCTGGAGAATTTGTCCTCATTGGTCACAATCCTCTTTAATTCTCCAAGTAAAATCTCCTCCTCTTTGATCTCATCTGGTGTTCTATGGAGCAAGCTTTCGGCAAGTTTCTTTCTCGTCGTTTCACGGGCAGGATCGAATTTCGTCATCTTTTCGTGAAGGTCAAATTCTGCCGTCGACATGCTGGACATAGGATGGTGTAGGGCCATCATCTTAGCTGAGACATCATAATATCGAGCCTTCATGTCCTCCATGGTTCTTGTTATGGGTTGCACGGTGACTGCCATTGCGTCTCCTTCTGCCGGCGTCTCTCCGGGCTTGTATTCGTACCTGTCCGCGATGACAACCCACCGGAGGTCGTAATCCTTAGCCAAGTGGACCAGGTAATCCGTCTCTTGCTTGCTCCAAGTGTCACTCTTCAGATGCGTCTCATATTGGTCTTCCGTATAGCTCGGCCCTTCTATCTTGACGTTGAACTTCGTGAAGGGGTACACTTCCGTCTTTGCTGGCTTCTCATCCGTTTCCATCTCTGAAGCTGCATTCGAATCCGCCGGTGTGGCAGGGAAATTAGGCGCACTTGTATCCCTCTTCTTCCAGTGTCGGAGCTTCAAACCATCTTTCCGAGCTTCGTTGAGAAAGGGAGCCATGTCCCTAACAGAGTCAGTATACATGCATAAGTTTTACCATCGGGTGCGGCAGACCAGGGCGTGACCTTGTGCGACCATTTCGGCCTCTCCCTGTATTTTATGTGATCTGTGATTGCGACCGGAGGTGCGCGTTCGCCGAGTAAAGCAAATAATTCTCGTGTGATACCCTCTAGCAGATATTAGTGCGAAGATTTATCTACACATAGTACTACTGACCTGGGCGCTTCTCCACAGTTTTCTGCTTCTTCACTGGTCTTGGATGCCCATTGCTGGGGAGATCCAGCATGTCTCGAACATCGGCTGTCGCCATCTTGACTGATTTTGCCTGAAAGCTTGTGCGTAATATTTTCTAACCAAGGAACAACGGTATATCGAGGATGCTGTCCCAAAACCACGAGGCAACAGCCTGGTATCAATATCTGTTCAATGTGTTGTGAATGTGGTAGACTGGTGTTGAATCTCCAGGCGGAACATCTGAAGATGCGGCGGAAGTTGTGATCCCTGCAAAATTTCCCGAGCGCCAACTTCGCGAAAGGAGTTTGTTGTTCTTCAAGCCCAAGTTCGCTGTTATAAACCAACAACGATGGAGATTTCACATCCAAGGCCGCTGGGCCTGGTACAATCAATGTTGCTGATCCTCGTATTGGGGCTTACAGTTCCGACCCAGGCTCTCTACTTCTATCTCGAAGGCACAACCCCCAAATGCTTTTACGAGGAGCTTCCCAAAGACACTCTGGTGGTCGGTGAGCAGGATCCCTCCATTGTGTCCTCCTAGGAAGAATTGAAACAACCTTGAGGCTCTTGAGAGCCAGTATCCTACATAGCGTAGAGATCCAAAAAGCTAACCCACCCCTCTCCAGGCCACTACACCGCCGAACAATACAACCCCCAAACCAACGCCTTCGCCGTCTCCCCCGACCTAGGCATGACCATCACCGTCGACGAAGTCTTCGACAATGATCACCGAGTCGTCGCCACCAAAGGCTCTTCAAAAGGCCGCTTCACCTTCAGCGCCGCCGACGCCGGCGACCACCGCATCTGCTTTACGCCCTCCACCGCCGCAGCCCAGGGCTGGCTGAGCTCGGGCCAACCCGTCGGCGGCATCAAGCTGAGTCTGGACCTGGTGATAGGAGAAAGCAGCAACATCGAAAGCACGGACAAGGGCAAAATCGAGGGGATAGTGCAAAAGGTGAAGGATTTGAATGCGCGGCTGTTGGATATCCGGCGGGAGCAAGTGTTTCAGAGGGAGAGGGAGGCGGAGTTCCGGGACCAGTCGGAGACGACAAATGCGCGGGTGGTGCGGTGGACGCTTGTTCAGCTGGTAGTGTTGGGGGTTACGTGTGCGTGGCAGCTGTCGCATCTAAGGGCGTTCTTTATCAAGCAAAAGCTTACCTAAAGGGATTTGTATGGGGGTGTAAAGGGATACATTGTTTCCGATAGTCGAGTTATCAGAGTCGGTAATCGGACGTACGTCAGAGCTTCGGTTTTCAGAAGCTCGAATCCTTCCAGCAATCGAGTTATCCAGGTCGTTTAGTGAACGTACTTATGAAGCTAGAAAGCCAGAAAGCCAGTTGTAGCCAGGTCCATGCTTCCAACAGTCGAGTCCCTCAAGTGGTCAATTGGATCTCGCAACCAGAGAGCATTAAACGGAAGAATTGTAATTCCATCAGACTTCCTACCAGTGGAGTTGTCCATGTCAGTATCTGAGCGAGTATGGGGTCGTTCAAGAATTGATGATTTCCATTACTTGTGCATCAGCGCTTCCAAAAAGCACCTCATCGAATATCTAAGCTGCCATTTTGGCAAACAATATGAGGATGATTGCAGAGCTGAGCTAAAAGCTGAAGTGAATATAGCTATACTAACTGCTAATAAAGTTGCTCAATAAAGTAAAGCAGTAAATCCCCTTAAATAGCACGAGACGCCAAACGACAATATGTCTAACTACGAGCTGTCTGCTAATATGTGCGTTGTTCACACAATTGCCTGGTCTTTAAATCAAAGCACGTAGCGCTAATAGCAAAATCCTCTACCGGGTCAGCCCTTCTTCCCTCCAGCCTGATTACGCTCAACCATCCATTTGCAGCTCATCGATTTCCATGCTGTCTGCCTCGACTGTGCTCAGTTGCCGCGAATGAGCTCTGGTTTCACGGCTGAAGAGAATGCTCGTGGGTCTAGAGATTGATGACGGTCCATTACAGAGCGTGGATCGGCTTCGAAAGGGCGGAGCAGCTATAAGGGCTTTTTCCTTTGGGCCAGTGTCGAAAATGCTCATACCCTTTACCTCCCTCCTCTCTCGATTGGTGCGAGCAATCCTCGTGTTGGTGTCCTTTCTTGATAAAGGACGATGATCTTGCGTGTCCAACTGGCTGATCTCTGTCATAAGTAAATCTTCTGTTGAGGCGTCCGATATTCTTCTGGGTTTCTTATTCGATGGACTAATTTGTGCGCGAAGATCCTCTTTAGCAGTCTTCCTTTTCACACTCAAGCTGTGCTCGTGATCTGTTACCTGACTGCCTCCAGCTGGTGTAGCAGGTTCATCTTCAGTCTCGTAATCTTCGAAACTGAACTCAAGAATGGATGATGGACTACGCACTAGCACTCCGGTTAACCTCTTCTTACCGTCGGCATCGGGCCGGGGCTCAAGGCGTATACGTGGCGTGGAGAATCCGACAGGACTGCTGGAGAAGATTTCCACTTCGGGGTGTTGAGCTAAACCCGATGTCTTATTCGAGAATGTTGAAGTCGATTCAGCTGCCGACAAGGACGGTTCGAAGTTGAGGCCAGACCTTGTATGGCTAAGACCACGGAATGGAAAGCCTTCATGTCTGCTAGTGCGCTTGTTCTTGCGCCGACTGAAGTCGATGTCGAGACCGATGTCGAGGCCGAAATCAAGATCAACTGGGGTCTGAGGTGTAATCGCGCGTTCCATCTCATTGCCATCAGAGAATGGATCTTCCTCCGAATCGGACTGCCTTCTTAGGCTCTTCATACTCTCATACACGGGCAATGGTTTTCGTGGAATATGTCCGTCGCCCATCAAGCCTCGGATTTTGGGGTTACCGAGGTTTTCCCCTTCTGCGATACGACGATCGAGTCTCCCACGACTTAGAGGTGGCAGGAAACCGGTCTCTGGATGAGGGAGATCGTCGATTGAGTCCAGAAGCACATTCCCCTTCTTTTGAGATTTGGCCGGGTGCTCGCTCGAACTGCTAAGCCGTCTTGCAATAGCTCGAGTTGCCTTTGCAATTGCTGTCTTGCTCCTCTCGAGAGGTGAAGGCTTAGGTGTGATACTCATGTCGTTCTTTACGCTCTTCTTGTGTTTTGAACGCTTCTTTGACTCTTTGATTGCGTTTTGTTGCATGAGATCGGAGATTTTCTTGCTCAGTGCCGCTGCATCTGCTGTGCTTGTTTGTGGGCTGGCGACGTAAGCATTACTACGAGCGGCTTGGCCAACCTTTGTCAATGTTGGGTTGTGGCTATTCCGTGGTCCATGAGGCAATGAAGAAGCAGATATCGGCGGCTTGGGACTTTGCTTTCTTCCATTTCTAGGCACCTTTAGATTGGTTGTCTTTGGGGCAAGAGCCGGCTTAGCCTGCTTTTGGCGGTTTGAATCTGTAATTGTCCCTTTGAAAGGAGTCGATGGTAGTGGCTTATCCAATGTTTCCGTAGCGCGTCCACCAGACTTGGATCGAGCGGGGAATGTCTCGGGAATACTGTCTTGAGTAGAAGGGCGCATCAGCTGGGGAGATGGGTCATCTAGTAGAGCATCGCTGGCAAGCTCGTCGGCACTATCATTATCTAGGCGGGCCTGGCTTCTCGAGATCTTCATCGCTGCCTTTGCTTTCTCTAATTGCTTAGAGACTAGAGGGAGAGAATGTCAGCATGCGCTGCACGAGGTGAGTTAGAGTGCTCACGGGATCGCTTCTGCCCCAGGCGTGGCCGTGGCCTCTCATCTTTTTCGTCCTGAAAGACCGAGAAAGAAGATAGCAAACTCTTCTTCCTCTTGCCGTAAGTCGCCATCAGACTGGTTGGCAGAGTCAATTGTAGTTGGGCTGCGATATCTGTGCTAACCCATACCAAAGTGAGGTTGAAGGACTGCAGTCTTTCAATCGAAGAGGAGGTGAACGCTAAGAATGGACGAGGAAAGAGCTGTCGACATTCAACAACCCAGAAATGGCTACTGCCTCATTGATTCCATTAAGTGACTGAATAACTGTCTACAAGGCGAAACATTATGTTTGAATAAACGGATAAAGTGATAGTCATATTCGATGCTGTATTCTGACAGTCTATCAAAAACTTAAAGAGAGCTTACGGCTTTATGGCCTAGAGCAAGTGGTCGAACTTTTCTGCTGTGCAGTACTCATTGAATAACTTTTACACTCTATGAGAAACAGCATTACGAACCAGGTCCACTATCCATCGGTCTACGCGTTGAGGGACTTGAGGTCTACTGTACCAGGTCTTGTCTTTACAGTAGCAAACTTGACCACCATCAAGATTTAGCAACATTCCACCCTATCGAAGACGGGGCTTACGCATGTATGGAGCACCATGTCGCTCTATGAGACAGCACCGAAGAGTGGATCGAAGAGTGCCGAACGGCTGTTCATGATTTGCGCTTAGAGGCAACTCTGGCTAGGGGAAGCACTGCTGTGCCAAAACAGCATACTGTATAAAGTAGGGAGGTATAATCCGTACATCCAAGCGAGTGTCTCACACCACAACATAGTAGAGTCCCTCAGGACCAGAAAGACTGTGGTACTCTGGTTCTTCATGTACCAGTAAGAGTACGGTATGGAGGTACGAGTAGATGTTGGGAGAAGATTGGAGTTCGCTGAAAAGAGGAAGCCCGGTATTTCGCGTATTACGCTAATATGGGAACCAATCACAACGAAGCTTTTCCCGCTCTGTCATCCGCTTAGGTAAGGTCCGAGAGAAAGCGACGGGAGCATCCAGAGTAGGGTATCCTTACCTCAACGATGAAAGCCATTGACGACGGCATCATTCTGCGTCGGACGACACACATCATCTGGGAGTAAATCCTCAACCACTTCTCTGTTCCTATACATACAATAGATTGAGAATTACGAAGGTTCTGGCAGCATCCATCGACTTTATCTCGTTCTTCTTCGCTTTCAACCTTACTCGTAGAACCACTCGATATCTCTACTCTCTACCGCCACTGCTGCCCCGAGAATCCTTGGAGATTCTCTCATCGTCGAATATAGTTGACTTGCAACCGCTATATTCTGAGCGATTCAATATATTACAAACACCACTCCAAGATGTCCTTCTCTTCCTTGGTCTCTGACCTTACTTATCGTGACCGCAATCCAGACGACCGAACTTCACTCCCATCACGGGCTTCTCATATGTCCAGGGCCGAGTCATATGCTAGATCATACGCAAGCACAGCTGCAACGAGCGTGAGCATATCAGGAGACATAGCTAGTCAATTACATGGCGGCTACAGTCACCCTCTCGCCCGGTCGTGGCAGGCTGAGAGGCAATTAACAAAGGTACCTCCATCGTGTCTGGAAAGTACAACCATCGCTAACATCCCCTTTCAGTCCATGCTCATCTACCCCCTCTTCATTTCCGATCAAGACGACGAAGACACCCTGATCCCCTCGCTCCCCAATCAATCCCGCCGCGGTATAAACAAACTAATTCCCCATCTCGAACCTTTGATACGCAAAGGCCTCCGCTCCGTCATCCTCTTTGGCGTCCCTATAGTCCCCGGCGCTAAAGACGCCCTCGGCACAGCCGCCGATGACCCCCGCGGCCCTGTCATCGCCTCCATTCGCCTCCTCCGCGCTCGCTTCCCAAATCTCTTCATCGTCGCAGACGTCTGCCTTTGCGAATATACCTCCCACGGACACTGCGGTATTCTGCGCGACGACGGCACTCTGAACAACACACTAAGTGTCGACCGCATTTCCGACGTAGCCATCGCCTACGCCGAAGCAGGGGCCCATTGCGTTGCACCGTCGGACATGAACGACGGCCGTATCCGCGCCATTAAACTCAAACTCATCGAAGCCGGCATCGCCCACCGCGTCGTCCTAATGTCCTACTCGGCCAAATTCAGCGGCTGCCTCTACGGCCCCTTCCGCGACGCCGCCGGCTCCTGCCCCTCCTTCGGCGACCGTAAATGCTACCAGTTGCCCCCCGGCGGCCGAGGGCTAGCTCGTCGTGCCATAACCCGCGATATTGCTGAAGGCGCAGACATTATTATGGTGAAGCCCGCGAGCAGTTATTTGGATATCATCAGTGATGCCAAGGAGATTGGGAAGGATTTGCCCGTGGCGGCGTATCAGGTGTCCGGGGAGTTTGCAATGATCCATGCAGGGGCGAAGGCGGGGGTCTTTGATCTGAAAGCCATGGCGTTTGAGAGTACAGAGGGGATACTCCGGGCTGGGGCGACGGTGGTGGTGAGTTATTTCACGCCGGAGTTTTTGGATTGGTTGAGTTCGTGAAGCGACTGGGGAAATAAATGATAACGGGGAAATGGGAAGTGTATTTAGTGAGGATGTTCTTGGGAGTTTTTAGAGCTGGTATTCTTGGCGAGGCGTAGATGATTATAGCATGTTTGGTAAGTAGAGATGAATGCATAGAGAATGGACATCTTGCAAGAGCTATGTATAGTCGAGTACGACGGGCCTGAACAAAGTGCGCCGAGCTCGCTAGAAGTGCTCCTGATTAAATGAGAGCGATACTGCATCAGAACGTTGACGAAGCAAAATCTCCTTCAGTCCATCAACATTGCTCGAGTGACTAGCTCCTCAACATAGCATTCATACCTAGCCAGGGCCTCGTCACCACGCTTCGAACCTACCAAAGGGGCAACCCAGCCGCAGCAAAACTCGTCGACGACGACAACCCGCTCGCGAATCGGAGCCTGGGCTATAATTTCTCATGCCAGCCAACCACCAATAGCCGTCCTGCAATCGGCCGGCGATTTATCTTGGCCGTGGATTTACTCCGGTCCAAAATAGAACGGCTAGCGATAGATAAGTTTAATGGAAGTACCTGCTTCAAACTTAGTGCTCGATACGTGGTGAAGATCGAGTAGAGACACAATCTACATGTCGTACTGTGAGTCTGTGAGTAGGAGGTTGAATTTAGGCACAAGCCGAATAAGCGAGATTATCTACTGTAGATATGCCCCCAGAAAAGAACAAAACCACAACACCATTGTACCAGCGCCATTAGGAATCGAACCTACTATAATTAAGTACTCTCGGCAAACACCCCCGAGAGAGTATTTGTTCGACGTCATCCTTTGATCTAAAGTCGACGACCACGACGATTGAAAACATCGACGGGACGATTCTACGATTAGATCCAACACGTAAGGATATCGGAGTAGCGAAATCGTTGGGTTTGTACGTTTATACGTGATTACCAGAATGTCGACTTCTACAGCTCTCATCAAGACCGTGGCGAAATTCCTGAAATGCGTCTTTCAAGCACAGTCAATGTCAGAACTTCATTCGAGGTTACGGAAATATGATATGTGAAGCTAGCTAGCTATACTGTGGTCGAAGGCATCTTCTTTCCGGATAACGAAGTAATTGACGAGCCAATCCAATCAGCTCTCCTCGCGTTGCTCCAGTCTTCCATCGGTCGTTCCTCCGGCACGTACAGTATGTAGGTCATTATCAACGTCATGAACGGTTGACGTACTGTACTACCTTACCGTAGCCTACCTACCTTATGTCACTCACATCAGTGAAAGTCCCATCTGCCTAACAATTCTTTAAATTCTTTAAAATCCCTCCATATCTTCACTGTTGAGTGGCTCTTCCAAATCCAAGGTATATTTCCACAGCTCACGTTACCGTTCGTCTCTGTACTCAACCTGTACACATTTACCATCAGAACAGCCTCATAACCGTCATGGAATCAGCAAAGAATGCTGCCAAGTCAGCTACGAGCGAAGGCTCGCAGTTCAAGTCTGGTAAGTCACCGACCAGGTGCACTTCGGAAACCTTACTGACCCTTCCACCAGGTCACCAAGTCCCAATTCAGCACCAAGATCAACCAGGTCGTCAATTCGACATGAAAGGCCCCGAACCTGTCAACGCTGAAATACCCACTGAAGACGGCGGATACCAAACCTACAAAGCGGCTGGAAAGCTGGAAGGCAAGAAAGCCATCATCACCGGCGGTGACTCTGGCATCGGTCGTGCCATTGCTATTTTATTTGCCATGGAGGGAGCTGATGTCTTGATCGTCTACCTACCGGAAGAAGAACAGGACGCTCAGGAGACCAAGAAAGAGGTTGAGAAGCGCGGACGAAAGTGCTACCTCACGTCCACCGATCTTAAAAAACAGGAGAACTGCAAGAAGGTCGTCGACACAGCCGTTTCTGAGATGGGCACCATCAACATCCTAGTCAACAACGCCGCATACCAGAACATGACCAACGGCATCCGCGAGCTCTCCGAGTACGTCTTCCCCCTTGTTTCCCTCCACCAGCGTACATCCAATGCTGACCCACCCCCCACCATAGAGACCAATGGCTCAAAACCTTCGACACAAACATCCACCCCTACTTCTACATGTCCAAATACGCCCTCGAACACATGAAATCCGGCGACACCATCATCAACAACGCCTCGGTAAACGCCTACATCGGCCGCCCCGACCTGCTCGACTACACCAGCAGCAAAGGCGCCATCGTCGCCTTCACCCGCGGCCTCAGCAACCAGCAAATCTCCTTCGGCATCCGCGTCAATTGCGTCTGTCCTGGACCCGTGTGGACGCCATTGATCCCGAGCACGATGAAGAGTTATGCCATGGATCAGTTTAGCGCGACGCCGATGGGACGGCCAGGGCAGCCGAGCGAGATCGCGACATGCTTTGTATTTTTGGCGAGTCAAGATAGTAGTTTTATGAGCGGGCAGAGTCTGCATCCGAACGGGGGTGTGGTCGTTAATGGCTAGAAAGGAGAAGGTTGTTTGGGGATGCCTGATGCTTTTGAGACAATTTTAGCCTTACGAAAAGATGATAGCGCATGGAAAATCTGCTGAACCTGGCGTCCATTGTAGGATCGTGTTCATGAAATGCTTCCTACGGCAACGGTGTGTACGTATCACATTATCTGGAAGACAGATTCTAGTAGATGGGCAACCAACACGACAACAAACCCTTTACGACTAAGTAGTAAGAACAAAATCCAAATCCCACCATCAAAGAATCTCACACAACCATTTCAACAAAGTATATCACGTACACACAGTCATTGGATCGTTTCCATGAAATGCTTCCTACGGCAACGGTGTGTACGTATCACATTATCCAGAAGACAAATACCAGTAGATGAGCAACTAACACGACAATAAACCCTTTACGATTAAGTAGTAGTAAGAACAAAATCCAAATCCCACCATCAAAGAATCTCACACAACCATTTCAACAAAGTATATCACGTACACACAGTCATTGGATCGTTTCCATGAAATGCTTCCTACGGCAACGGTGTGTACGTATCACATTATCCAGAAGACAAATACCAGTAGATGAGCAACTAACACGACAATAAACCCTTTACGATTAAGTAGTAGTAAGAACAAAATCCAAATCCCACCATCAAAGAATCTCACACAACCATTTCAACAAAGTATATCACGCACGCACAGTCATTCACACGCACACAAAACTCAAAAGAGCCCTTCAAACCCATACCATTTCTACCTATACGCCCGCCCATATCTCTAACGAACGTAACCATACCCAACAATAAACCCGCACCCAGCCCGATTGATCAATCAAATACCACACCCCACTCGAATTTCCACAAACCAACTATCCCGCTTCCATCGAGTCAAACCATCTGCTCGCCTCTTTGCAGATCATTGAGTCTCACATTTAGAGTGACGTCCTCGGCGCTCGGCCAATGTCTTCGCTCCCTGATGGATGGCATCACGGTCTCATTCGTCATGCGTCTCCCATAGAAATCTGCATTCCCGTCCAGGTCCCCGTTCAAAGTTGCGTTGTCATCGATGATACCGTCTACACCACCCGCTGTCATCTGACCTTTTTCGGTTGGTCCATCACCGCCAAATCCTTTGCTTTTCGGTAGCGGACTTGTGCCGGGCGGTAGACTAAGTGTCCCCGCTGGCAGATCTGGCGCACCGGCTGGCAAATTCGGTGATCCTCCTGGCAGGTCTGGCAATTTCGCCAGGTTTGGCAGATTCACAGGCATATTCGGTATGCTCGAAGGCAGCGCGCCCCC
>JAABUL010002038.1_pt1 | contig 35295 bp, 40 predicted proteins | sample 5559151 | NCBI WGS metagenome assembly JAABUL01 (sample SAMN10711876, study PRJNA513368) | rock metagenome | isolation source: Antarctica rocks | place: Antarctica: Victoria Land, Pudding Butte sud | reverse complement strand
CAGCCTCACCACCCTGCACCTCCACCCCCTCCATTATCTCCTCCGCGCTCCTCTTCTTCCCCACCTTCTCCTTCTTCTTCCTTCTCTGCTCCCCCTCCTCCTCCTTCACTTTCGCCGCCTGCTCCTCCATCTCCCTCTCCTGCTCCTGCTGCACCCTCTCCTTCCGCTTCTGCACCAGCTGCCGCATCGACCGATCACAGACCTCACTTCTCTTGTTCGCGACCTTCAATACCCCATCTCTAATCCTGTCGTGCAGGATATGCAGGTCTTTGGCGGGAGGCGGGTTAGCGCCAGCGAATTTGTCGATTAGAGCTTCGATGCTCGGGTCGGTGGAGACGAGGGAGGCGGTCGCGGTGTGGATGTAGGCGGTTTCCTTTGGGAGGCTTGGCGTAGGTGTTGTTGCTGCGGCAGGCGCGGAGGTGGTGGGGGTGCCGGCGAGGGGTGTTGGTGGGGCGGTGTTGTCGCCGGGGGTGGAGAGGGGTGTGCTTTGGCGGGAGGAGGAGCGGCGATCGCGGGCGGCGGAGGCTTTGGCGCCCTTTTTAGAGGCTGCGGGGGCCATGATGGGGGGAGAGCGTTGAGTATTGCGAGGGTGAGGGCGTGTAGATGGGGCGTTGCTAAGTCATGCGATATCTAAGCACCTGCTAGAGGCTTTGCGGAGGTCGATCAAAGGATAAGGCACGACAAAGCGTTGGTAGTGCGCAAGAGGTAAGCAAATGGCACGACACAGCTGTAATTCGTGAATATCCGCAGAGTACAACGATGATGTCTCCGCGACTCTGGACGGGCGCCGACCCCACACTCAGGATTTGGCTCTAGTGGGTCGAGCCGTGGATTTCGATTTTGGTTAACAGAACACTCCAGCGAATAGAGCGGCGGAGAATGGTACAAGAAGTCTACCATGTGACTGGGATTTATATATCTGACAAGTGTCGCTATACATCTAACAAGGAGAACGATATCGATGTTCGTACGACCATGTATGCGGCCAGAAGAATGCGTGAGAGGCTAAGCTTTCTTACTGACCGGGAGTGGCGGACGCGATGTCGATCCCGAGTGGCACCGCGCACTCTCTCTCCCACTACTTGACCTGCCACTTCCGCGCCCCATTCCACTCCATTCCTCTCTATGTACCTTGTCGCGCTCCTCTTTCCTATACCATTGTACGCCGATTGGACATCTGGACCATGTATACCACCTGTTGATGTCTTTTCACTCTCTCCGTCTCATCCCAAGCCATAGCAAAGGCCTCGTCATCGACCAAGCCCGCACCATAAGGCTGTTCCATCGCGCAGCGCAATGAGCGCCACCTCCCTCCGAGTCCTGACCGCCGAGTTCCCCGACCCCCAATGGGCCAGTAGCACCGACACCATCCAACAGGTCAACAGCTCCATCTCCTACTGGGCCCTGCCCTCCCCCGCCCCCGTCACCCTCTCCACCACCAACGCCAATCCCGGCAGCGACCTCACAGGCTTATTATACTACCCCGATCTACCACCGAACGACGCCTGCAACGATGCCGCCGCTCCGTACGTACCGAAGAATGTAACTCGACGTTCGAATCTGCCAGTCGCGGGCTACGATGTAATCGCTGTCGCGCCATGGCTGAGTCCAGACTGCGTGCAGAAGTATCTGCGATCGGCGCGGAGGACGGGTGGGCGGGCGTTTATCTTCTTCTTACCGGATAATTCGACGATGCCAGTGCCTGGGAGTGATGATCCGACGTGGGCGTTGGGAGATGGGGAGAACTGGAAGAGGGAGAATCCGTACCCAGTTTATGCTATACCGGGCACCACAGGAAACGAACTGCTGTATCAGAGCTCGCTGTACTCTGGCAACGTTACCGACGTGCCGCATGGACAGCTATTGACAGAGACTGGCGTGGACCCGAGGAACTACGTGCGCTTGTTCGTGGATATCAGCACAGGAGGCGGGACAGCATTGCCGAGTCTGTGGGTCTTTCTGCTCGTAGTGCTGGGCATACTGCTAGGTATCATCGGCTGCACCTCACTCAGCATGCACATTCTACAACGACGGCGACGGATAGCTCTACGAAGGCGAGTCGCAACCGGCGAAGTAGACCTCGAAGCGCTCGGCATCAAACGCCTAACCGTCCCGCAAGAAGTCCTAGACAAAATGCCCCTCTACACCTACGGCTCCGGCGCTCCCGTCGCACACCCCAGCACCGCCCGCGACGGCGCAGCAACCACCCCTTCAGAACCTACCACTACACTCGCAGAATCCAAACTCTCAACCTCAACCTCCAGCCGCCCCTCCTCCCCCTTCCCCAACATCCGCCCCACCCCCACCCTTATCCGCGGGAACTCCTACCACCCCTCCCCCCTCCAACAACCCACCTGCGCCATCTGCCTCGACGACTTCGTCCCCGGCACCCCCGACTCCCCCACCGGAACCATCGTCCGCGAACTCCCCTGCCACCACATCTTCCACCCGGAGTGCGTGGACGCTTTCCTCCGGGACTCGAGTAGTCTTTGCCCGATGTGCAAGAAGTCCGCGCTGCCGAAGGGGTACTGTCCCCGCGTCGTCACGAACGCGATGGTGAGGCGGGAGCGCATGATGAGGGGGTTGCAGCCGGATGCGGCGGGGGATGTGGAGAGCGGAGCGACTGCTGGGGAGGAAGGGGTGCAGACGCGGAGGAGGTCGATGATGATGAGTTGGGGCGGGCAGAGGAGGTTTTTCTCTGCGCCGTCTCAGGAGATGCAGGCGATGGACGCGGCCGGTTCGGGTTCGACGACTCGGCCGCCTCCGCCCGCTGCTACGAGGACGGGGATGTTTGGCACGAGTCTTGCGCGGGAGCGGAGGAGTGTTACGCAGCCTTTGCCGACACAGCAGTCACAGCCAGTGCAGCCGCCCTCGAATCCGAGTCGGAGGGAGTGGGCGCGCGAACGGGCTGTGGCGATGTTAGGTCGTGATCGCGCGCCCGTGGACCCGGATGCGGAGGAGGCGATGCGGACGCCGCGGTGGCGCAAGGTGCTGCAGGGGGTGTTTCCTAATATGGGGGGTGGGCGGGCGAGCTGATCGCGAATGGACGAGCGAGCTGAGCGTCTGTCTTCCGCTGCGAGCGTTGTAGATGTTGATGGGGATGTGCATGATCTTACGAGGTTAATGAGATTGGGATTGGAGCTACGGTATGGAAGGGCCTTTGGAGAGCGCATGGGAGCGACTTATTTAGGTGGCTTACCGTGGGGAGGCTGTAGATACCCTGGGACTAGCTGGGAGTTTTGCTGTGTACAGAAGGGTTTCTTGCTCTGCTTGAAAGCATGTGAAAGTGAATGGAAGCAAGGAGCTAAGGGAGTGGTCTGTGCGCCTGGCTCGCTGGGTGACGCGGCAGCGATGCATTCCTCTTCTCTCCCGGAATTTCTTCCTCCTGCAACAGTAAGTCGGAGACACTTCCACCTCTCGCGCAAAAGTTCGAGGCTTCGTGGACCACGCGAGCTTCTTCCTACGATCTTTTTCACCAGCAAGAAGCAGTACACTTCCTCGCAACGCGTGTCGGTCGACTTTTCACCGCCCTTGGTCGTGTCAACACGCCTTGCCAACGCGCCTTGGTCGCTGTTGCAAGACCTCACCAGTTTGTGCGCTCCGCCATTTCACCAACGAGACGCAGCACGATCGCGCACCACCCACTTAGTCGGTTCCGCCCAGTCTCGCCTGGACATCACTGCGATTCATCATGAAGCGTGGAAAGCCCGCCGTGGCGGCTGCTGGCGACGTCGACACCAATCCGCAAACTCAGTCTCTCCTGTTCACCCTCCCGGCCGAGTTGCGCAACTATGTGTACACGCTCGTTCTCCAAGTCGACACATTACCGGCACACACCACCCTCTCCAAGCAGCGCAACAGAGATCCACCGAGTGTGCTCGCGATGCTCGAGTCGTGTCGCCTGATTGAGAGCGAGGCACGAGGCATCTTCTGTAAGTTCGATGGCCAGAGTTCCCTCCGAGACGTACACTAATCCACCCATCCAATTTCGCAGACAGCATGAACCACTTCCAAATCGACTTTAGCGGCCCACAGCCGCTCTCGGCGAGCGCTCGTGCGAAGACCTTCCCGAACACCAACAGCCTGACCGACTTCGTCGACGACCTTCGCCGAGAGAGGCTATCCGCAATCCGAGAATTGACCATCATCATCGCAGACATCGAGTCCGCGACCTCGACGTTGAAGATGCTACGCTGCTGTGACGGCTTGAAGCAGATGTTTCTGGTCGTCGAGACACCCGTGGTTCAAGGCTCGATGACTTCCAGCACTATGGTCCTGCAATCTCGACACGAACCTCCGTTCATCCGCAAGGCGATGGCGTCGCTTCCGACGTCTGTGGAGAGCATCAGTTTTGACCTTGTTCTGTTACAGGGCGGTCCCCGGCGATTTCTCGGTCGGGAAGAGATGGGGGGGCAAGCTAAGGAGCTGGAGGCGGATATGAAGGAGATGTTTGCCACTGCTCTCGAGGCGGTCAAAGCACGGAGACGACAAGACGACGAAGAGCCGAGCAGGCCGGAAGCCGCAACTCCGTCCTAGCTGAAGTGGTCTTCAGGCCGGGACTTCGCTATGATTTGGTGCAGCAGGTGTCTCGCGTGTACAGAGATGGTTGCGCTTCTCGAGGACACGGGAAGTGAGTGAAGGAGCTACGGCGGTGAAGTAGTCCGTGCGCCTGCTAGTTGTATACATGTACCTCACCGGAACAATCCACTATCACTTTCCACTTCAACCTCACAAGACCCGTTTCGCTTCTTCCGGTCGTAACAACATCCGTCGATAACCCCTGCTACGAGTTCTTGCACTAACACGAAGCAGCAGACTATTTGTGTCCTCTCTCGTCCACCACGTACAGTCCCATCATGAAGCGCGGAAAGACCGCTGCGATAGTAGCCAGCAACATCAACATCAACATCAACATCAATCCCCAATCTCAATGTCCTATCTTCAACCTTCCACCGGAACTACGAAACTACATCTGGGAGCTTGCGCTCGCGGTCCCTGTTACACCTGTCAAGCGGGGGACCGCCAAAGTTCAGCTCTCGAAAGCACACATCAGTCGTCGCTCAAGTGTACTGTCGCTGCTCCAGACGTGCCGACTGATCAATAACGATGCGTACGGCCTCTTTTACAGTAATCATCATTTAGAGGTCGGCTCAACCTACCGTGGTCCGCGTGACATTATTGCCTCTGCGCTGCTGTCTGAATGCTTCAACGCGCTTGGGTCCCGACGGCTATCTGCCATAGAAGAACTGACCCTGGTTGTCGAAGAGGTGGAGGAAGTAACTTTCGCCTTGAGGATCTCACGACGTTACGACAGCTTGAAGCATCTATGCCTCTCTTGGGCGTTCAAACAGGACGACAAAGCAGTGCTACTATACCGACACTGGCCCAAGGCCATTCGTGAGGGCCTTGTGCGGGAGCGTCCTTTCATCAGGAAGGTGATCTACTCAATTTCTGAGACACTGCATACGGTCGAGCTCCGTTTCAGTCGCTATCGACACTCGGGCAAATACATGCTCGCTAACTTGGTTGCGCCACCCGATGCAGACTTCGATGAACTCGAATCAGAGTTCTCTGAGATGTTCTCAGCTTTTCTCAAGTCACGCCCCGAACGATGACGATCGAAAGATGGGAGTATGAGTGGTCTTGCGTCGCGAGGACGTGATGGCAGATCGACCCTCACAGGATGACGGGGCGTCAATAGAATGCGTGGCGTTGGATGTAAGCGGAAACCACGACCAAGAAACCGCCGGCGAATGGTCACCTCAGAATAACCACACGGCTGGGACCAGCCACTAGAACTAGTCCCTCGGAAGAATATCTTGGTACGCAGAACGAGTAAACTACAGCGACTCTACCAATCCGAGAACCCTCCGCCGGATCCTCTCGCAGCCATCGTAGCCATCTCGACGACCTCTCCACGACCAACACATCCCTGTCAATACTCTCTCGGTCAGTTCGCGACTTGCTGCAACCTCACCCATCCACGAGATCACCATGGAGCACCAAACGTCTGCTGTGCCCGCACTCAGCAACAGCAGCCCTCAGACGCAATCCCCTTTCTTCGCCCTCCCCGCCGAATTGCGGAATGACATCTACCATCGCGCGCTTACGGCTCGCTTCAATTGGAACGACAGAGGTACGATCAAGCTGTCGAGTCGCAAGAACAAAAAGTTCGGCCCAAATCTGCTCATGTTACTCCAAACATGTCGTCTCATCTGCTGCGAGGCGCGAGAAATCTTTTACAGCATCCACCACCTGGAGCTCGACTGCGATGGCATCGTCACGTCCTATCAGAGCAGCGGCGCCACCGGATACGGCAGCTTCGTCCGCGAGCTCGATCCAGGACGACTCAACGGCATACAGGTATTGACCACCAATATCGATGCGACTGAGCAAGCACGTTCAGTCCTAGTGGCAGCACGACGATGCGAACGCCTCCACTACCTACGCTTGTACTTCTTGCTGGACCACAGACACATGCCGAGCAACCACCATCCAGAAGGCTTTGGCGTGGAATTCGCACGCGAGCGTGAAACGCTGAAGAATGCGATCGATGCATGTCCACAGCCTTTGCGCACCATACATTTCGACTTTCGTCATCACGAATCACAGTACCTGGGAAATTTTGCCACACAGTTTCGGCAAATGCACTATGAGGACCACTGTCAGAAGCAATATTGGGAGCTCGGTCTCGAGATCACCGAGACCTTGAAGACTTTTCTCGAGTCGAGCATTGCGCGAAGGCAATCACTGCATGGAGCTCATAGTGTGTCAACGTCCACTTGATTACCAGGGAACGGAACAACCGTTGGATCCACATGTCGGTGATGGTAAGCAGACCCTCAGCCGGTGAGTGTCTGGGCAGCGGTCATCACGCGTAGGCACCACGTGAAGCTTGACCAGACATGGTCGACTGCTACCCGAAGATTGTGAGAAGAGTCACACAGGCGGCCGTACCTCTCCGCCGTGGTGAAGAACGATCAAGCTAGTCACAGCCTACGTCTGGCGCATCTGCAACACACTACAGACTGAGAACAATCTACCGGCGATGGACTCGATTCTGCCGCCCCGACACTTCGCCCGCTGCCAGTCAAATCTCATCAGACTCGCGTCTATCACGCAAAGGCGAGCAACGGCAAATATCTTTCCTATCCTGGGCGGTTCGCTTGCGCTCGTATACGTCACATGGATCATATTCATATTTGTCAACCTCGTTAGGCTCATCAACGCCATCTGCCCTGAGCCCAAGCAGCAGCCTCAGGTCCTTCTACCATCTCAGTTCCTTCAGCCACAACTTCTGCAAGCCATACCCATCGAAGGCCGACCACTCGATCTCTTTCCGGATATGCCTATCGAAATGCACCTGGCCTCTGCGTTCTTGCGAAGAAGCTTCTGGGATCGTGGGTGGGGCTCCGTGGGTGGAACGATGCGGCCTGCGATAAGAGAGTGGCGTTGGGGTTCGGTAGTTGCGGCTGGGTGTTGTGTTTTGGAAGTCGTCGATGGATTCCAAGCTGGTATTGGGGAGACGTTCGGATAGTGAAACGAGAGGCCACTTTGCGGGAGGATGGAATGTTATCGAGATGGTGGAAGCGGTGTGACACAAGTTCGTGCTAGAGATACTCTACTCCCTCTTGACAAGCATCACCGGCCCGATGTACTCTTTGCGTGCTCGAACGACGTAGTAGACCGAAGCGATCACCAGGACGCCGCCGAACATTGCAATTGCCCAGTTCCTGTGCGAAGGACGGTGATTAGCAGTTCCACAAGCGATGTACAAGGTGTTGGAAGCTTACATATTCTCGGGTGTGACTGGGTATGACAGCGGCCACACGTAGAAGAAGAGCATTGGTATGGTGAAGATCACTAGACCGGTAAGTATATGTCGCAGGCCGAGCAAGTTGTCACTCGCGGGTACTTACCTGATACGATGTTAAGTGGCATTCCGTACTTGCCTAGTGACCACCTCCTCGCTGGGAGAGGCTGGCCGTAGAGACGGCGCCAGATCAGACATCCGATCGTGATGTTGTATGAGAACAAGAGCGAGGTTGTGCCGAGAGAGTTGAAGGCGTTGAACGCGGCGTACGAGCCTGGTGGTAGAATGTCAGCTTGTGATCTTCGGAGATTCTGGAGACGGGGTGGCACTGACCAATGTTGATCAACGACAGTAACGATGTGATGATGGCGGAAACGATAATCGCAATAATGGGGATGTTCCAGCCTGGCGCTACTCGCTCGAGGTATTTGGATCCTGGCAGACCTACCACGTAGAAAGCCGTAGTCAGTGTACAGGAGCAGCAGAGTACATATTGTGACCTCAACCTCACCTCTATCACGAGCAAACGACCACATCTGTCGAGAAGCCGTCGCCACTTGACCCACACAAGCCGATACGAAGATGATGATCAGGACGGAAACCATGACCGTCGTACCAGCTTTGCTCTTCGTGGCGTTGTAGAATACCTGGATCACAGGCTGGTATGTCGGAGTGTTGAGCACGCTTTCAAGGTCGCCGAGGCAGAAGATGTAAGTGATACCGACGATCAGCAGCATAACTGCATTACTTGCGACGGCGTACATGACGACTCTAGGGACGGTCAAGGAAGCATCTTGGACCTCCTCGGACATGTGAACGGTGCAGTCGTAGCCCTGAGCATTATCAGCCTGAGAGGGACACTTTGAAGGTATGAAGTACTTACGATAAGCATGCCAATCATAGGTACCATCCCTATCGTTGAAGACAGACCGACGTTGCCCCATCCACCATTGTCGGTGAAGTTGAAGATGGTATCGTGTACGTTCCCGCGCGGTGCCATGATCCACAATGGGATGATCACGACGAAGACTCCTAGACAGTGAAGCACAAGTACGAGAGCCTCGACCAGTGGCAATCGAACACTCAGGAAGACGTTGAAGATGACGCAAAAGAGCACGAGTGCCATGGTCAGGAGGGTCTGGTGAAAACTCTGGATCTGGTAGGAGTCGTTGTTCAGCTTGACGAGACCGATGATGAGGCCGGCCTCACGGTATATAGTCAGCAAAATCGATCATGAAGAGACCCCAGGTGTACGAGGCTGGTTGCGGAACAAGGCACTTTGAACCTACCGTGGAGTATGCCACGCCACACAGGAACGTCTGCCAGCCTGTAGGGATGTGAGTTCATTGATATAGCTTAATATGTTGCCTCGTCATACCTAGGGCGATCAACCATCCTGTAGAGCTTAGTATGACCTCGCTGGAACCGATATATAGCTCTAAACTTACCAACACTATAGCTGAGGCCCTTCTGGTAATTCGGAGGAGCCAGTTCGCTGACCCAGTGATATTGTCCTGGAAACCCCATCAATCGATGCGCAGAGGGTGAGCAAGTGATTACGGTATTTACCTCCAGCTGTTGGTGCCCTAACAAATTTTATCATGAGTTAATGCAGCTCGATTCGGGGACAAAGTATGACCGACTTACATAGAAGCAACCTCCGCTAGACTGGCATACACAGGCATCATGACGAACGGACAGATGATCAAGCCCTTTGGTACATGACATATTAGAAAATGGCCTTATAGATGGCTTCCACGCCCTCTCGCAGCTGTGAAAGCATGCATGGCAGGTCGCATCTTACCCAGAACACACCTGCTGTGCCGCCGTCTTGGAGAGTGAATGGTGAGACGAGCAGAACAAACTCCCATGCAACCATGACGGTACTCGCAAACCCGAGCATGGTCGAGAATTTGAACTGCCGGCGCAAGACTTGCTTCTTGCCCAGTATGCTCATATCGTGCCGGTCGGTAGCAGTCCCAACATACCGGGCAGGAAGTGCCTTGCCAAAAACATCGCCCTCGGTCTCGATGGCATCGTGGCTGACGTGGAACTCCTCGACCTTCGACATGACGTGCGCAGCGAACAAGAGATGTGGAAAATAGAGATGAAGTTGGATATGAGTAGAAGAAAGAAAGCTTCGAGAAGTACAGCAAGCCACGTGCGGGCAACTGGACTGGGGTCGAAGTACAGAACCCACGAGGGCGTCCAAGCTGTGTCGAAGGGTGGCCGAATCCCGTGTGCGTGAGTCGTGAGCAGACGAGGCTGGAGGGGCAAGAGCCTCCCGTGCCTCCCCGCTGGCGACATCAAGGTGTGATTTGATTGACTACAGCTCGCATATCTTGTGGCGCCTCACACATCGTATACGCGATGTTGCTGCCACTCTTTCGGCAGATTGTGGCCTCGAGAAGCCGGCCCCCCCGAGCGCTAATCGGATCCCCGTCCCGTCTTGACAAGGTCCGAGCCCGACCAATGGCTTAAAACAACCAGAGCTCGAGCTTTGGTGAAGTTTTGATTGGCGTGCCAGCATCCGAGCTCCTGGTTGAGTTTACAGAGTTGAGCCTAGGATCGCGGAGCTGGTGGGCAGGACGCTACTGCATATTGCTGGTCTTATATCTTCGGTTGGACGCGATGTCCGTCCTTCAAGTACTCAATAATGGCGTTACCCTAGTTGGAGCTCGACTTCGTTCGATGATAGAACACTCTCTGGATATGTAACGACGTCCATCGCAATGCGCCGGCATAGGGACTTCGATTGACTTGCAACTCCCTGAAAACGTACAAGCAAGGATGTCAGCGGTCCCGCTGGAGACAGCAGTGCCGCTAGGCCAACATCCACCCTTTGCAACAGTCACCGAGGATGACCATACTGCTTGGATACTGGTGGCGGAGACGACAGGCATTGCGTTCACATGTATGGCGCTCTTGACAAGGATAGTGATTCGAAGTTCCATAAACCGAGGCTGGAGCTGGGATGACACGAGTATCGTGATCGCTACTGTCGGTTCCACTCACTCTTTCCAACGGAGCAGCATGTTGACGGTTCTGGCTACAGGTCCTCGCCTGGGTGCAATCTACGCTCGTACTCTCAGCAAGTGCAAGTGGACTGGGAAAATCAATCGGGTTCATATCTCCATCTCTACAATCCCGCATCGAGAAGGTTGGTGTGCTGCCAATCCGTGGTACATCTCGTCCTTGTACTTACGACCAACATTAGCTATACTACGCAAGCACGCTACTTTACGTCTGCGCGCTTGATATCTCGAAGCTCTCGATCATCCTGTTCCTGCGGAGGTTGCTGGCTCCTAACTCACCACAGCTCCGCTATAGTACGGTCCTTCTTGTGGCAATTCCGCTATGCACGATCGCCTTCTTCTTCGCCACGGCACTACAATGTGATACATCTCGGCCTTGGAGAGTCTTTCACAACCAGTGTTCGGCCACATCATGGGCGAGTCCTTTCAAGGAGCTGGCGGAGACACTATTGACAAGCACTAACACCCGCATAGGTCCTGAAATGGCAAATCCAGGGAGCATTCTCGATGCTGTCCGAAGTCGCCATATTCATCTGTCCTGTGTGGCTCGTGTCGCAGCTACAGACGAAAGCTGACTTGAAGGCGGAGGTCATCTCGTCTTTCGCTCCAAGATTAATGTAAGGCCTCATGAGGAGATTGTTGCCTCTGGTGCATATGGGATACTTGCTGATATCTGTCATAGCGTTATTGCACTGACAGCACTGCGCCTCGCCAGCTTTGACGCATTCTCGTTCAGCACGAATCCGACCCTCGCAATAGCTTCGTACGTTTGCTGGACGCAAGCGGAGCTCAGCTACGCCATAATGGCCGCTACAATTCCTACGGCACGAAAGCTGATGCTGAGCTTCATCACCTACTACAACGGCGGTGGCTTTAGTACGATTATGTCCGGCGGTGTTTTCCATACTGACTCAGCCACGATCACGCCAGGGCCCAGCAAAGCTTCCCGAAGTGTCGCGTACCGACTGGACTTCTTACCACCGGCGGAGGGCAGGAGCAGAGCAGTCGGCTACTCCGGAGCTGTCGAACGTGGCGGTGGGGACGACGACACCGGAAGCCAGGAGATGATCATCCGGAAGGAAACGACCGTTGAAGTGGCAGTCGATGAAACCAGCTTACCAGCCGACTGATAACAGAGAAGCAGCAGGAGCAGCATGATCGACCTGCCGTTTTAAAGTCGCCGTTTGTGGCGGCGTGTTCGCCGCCCTGAAGATGCGGGTTCAGCACAAGCTATTGAGCACTGGCAATATATATCCGTTTGACAGAACCGAGAGTCGACGTCAAAAGCAAGATTGCGTCCACTTAGGTCAGGCGCGAGACCAACGCACATCGGACACAAATCGCATGTATCCTTGAGAGTTGGCGGATTCTTAGCAGCTCGAAATTTGGATGGTTGATGTGTCCCACAGCCATTCGCGATAGCGTCGTCTCATGCAACGGCACGATGCACGCTGATGCATCCGACCTTGTGCGCCAAAGCGACATCCCGCTCCTCCGGAGGTGCTGCCTGGTGTCCTGCGCGCACGATCATGCGATCTTGACCTTCAACTTCAAAAGCAAATAGTTGTCGAGGGAATCGCATCGACCGTGTCTCGCGGCCCTCGCAATCAGTAGCTGGGAACGCGCATTCGATATCAAGCGTCTTTATTTGCTGTCATCTCGCCCTGAGAAGAAGCGCGCAGATCTCAAGGTGCGAAGTGGTGATGCAATGTTATGGGAAAAGGAAGAAAGGTGGCAACGAAGTGGGGACGGAGGCAGTCGGGATCGAACCTTCAACGTGTGGACCCTGTCGAGCTGGCTAGATGACTTCGCTCGACTCCAGAACGAGTTGGCTTTTGGCGCCTGTTACTCCAACAGCTCGCCCAGCATTTTCAGGATCGAACCAACTCCCAACGAAGGCGGCTATCGGCTCGGCGTGTTTGAGTGCACCAACAGACGAGATTGCAGATTCAGTCGGAAACGACGAGTGAACTCGATTTACGCTCAAGTATCTGTATGCGCAAGTAGAAATGAGATGGTAGCGTAGGACCAATATACATTTTGATCGATCACCCTCGCACGTGCCCTCGGGGTCATTATTCATCACGAGGGTGCACTTGATCTGTTGACCTAAGCAGATTGCAGTGGTTTCATGCCGAAGTTTCGGTCCTATTCTCATCGTAGGATGAGAAGTGAGACGAACGATCCTTTGAGGCGTCGACAAGGCGTCCGATGCATCCTTCAAATGTCAAAGTAGGACGTTTTACCAAATTGGTGGAGTGCTGTTGAAATAGACTTCTTGGCACTACTGCCCCTTGCTCTTGCCGTTTTGCGCGAGGGGCTGTCTGTCACTTTCGATGAACTGCATGTGACTCCAGCCGAGCTGTACATAAGACTCTCGAACAAGAAGGCGCCCGAGACTCGGAAATCTTCTCGAAGGACTTAGGCGAACAAGCTCGGAGCTTACATGCAGACCGGAAAAGAACCTTGCGCTCAGAGGCGTCCAGGGCGAATGAAGAGGTGAGGTGTGGTGTGCGGGCGATCCTTGAAAGCCCTTGCCCAGCCTTCTATACCTTGGCCCCGAACTTGTTCCTCGCCCAGAGGTTTGGCGATCCATCTCTTGAACCCTTCAGAAGAACAAACTAAACTCCCAACAGCACTTGACCCCATCATCAGTCCGATACAGAGCTAAAGGTGGACAGCACGTGGTGGCATAGCGTTACAGGCCGCCGCAAACCCTGTCGGCGAGGTTCTCAAATGGCCACAGCCAAGGGGTTGCCCAGCGGAGCGCCGAGTGCTTCCAAGACGGTAGGATGGGCATGGCAAGGTCACCAACCGGTGTCTTGGACACCCACGTGCGTCGACTCTAATATCTCATTGTTCGACAGCGTTTTCTCGCCGAGTGAAAGAACAAACATCTCTCGCCTGCGATCGTTGGAGCGAGCACTTTCGTTCGCAGAATCCGTCTGCCAAGGGTGGAACTATCTCACCACTCCGACAAATCTAAACGACGGTGCGTCCATCTGCACGGCCTGGCCGAAGTAGCCCAGTGAGCCCAGGTAGAGGCAAACTCTTCTTGCAATCTTCTTGATGCTTATAAGGAAGGCATCATTCTGCAGCTCCCTTGTTTTCCATATATCACATTCCCTACTTCACACCCGCATACTGCAAGCACTTGGTGCAGTTCTTCCAAGATGCCTGCCGCACTTGACCAGTTCTCGTACATCTTTGCCATCGGCACTTTCTTTGCCCTGCTCGATGTATACAACAACGGTGCCAACGATGTTGCCAACGCCTGGGCCACCAGCGTGTCTTCACGTTCCATTCCCTACAAGTGGGCTATGGTCTGTGCTGTAAGCACCTTCGTTGAACTCTTGATATATTGAATACCGGCTGATCAGAACTTCCAGTTCGTCTTCGAAACCCTAGGAGCAACCACCGTCGGAGCACGAACAGCAGACACCATCAAGAATGAGATTATCCCCATCGAGGCCTTCCAAGGAAATGCCGGTGTTCAGATGCTCGCCTTCACCTGTGCTCTCGCTGGTGCTTCCATGTGGGTCATGTGGTGCACAACCCACTCCGCACACGTCTCTTCCAGCTACTCGCTCATTTCCGCTGTGGCTGGTGTTGGTGTTGCAACCGCAGGCGCTTCTCAGGTCAACTGGGGATGGAGCGGCGGCAAGGGTCTTGGTGCCATCTTCGCAGGTCTCTTCATGGCGCCGTGCATCTCCGCTGGGTTCGCCTCGACCATCTTCATGATGATCAAGTTGACTGTGCATCTTCGCAAGAACCCAGTCCCGTGGGCCATCAACACTTCGCCATTCTTCTTTCTTATTGCTGGTACCATCTGCGCTCTGTCCATCGTCTACAAGGGATCGCCGAACCTGGGATTGGCAGACAAGCCCGCGTGGTTTATCGTCGCAGCTTGTCTGGGAACTGGTGGCGGACTTGCCCTCCTCGCTTTCCTCTTCTTCGTTCCATACCTCTACGTCAAGGTCGTTCACCGTGACAATTCACTCAAGTGGTGGGAGGTCATCAAAGGCCCGCTCCTTTGGAAGCGCAACATCCCAGAATCGTCCGAGCGCGCCAGGATCCCCAACTACGCTGTCGTGCAGCACGATGAGGAGGAGGACCTTCCTGTTGTGAAGAAAGTCAAGGGAGACCAGAAGACCGATACCGATGTCGACATCAAGTCCAGCGGTGACCGTAGCTCTGACGAAGACATCACCGCAACCTACGCTTACAAGGATGAGAAGACCGTCGACCCCGAGACACACCAGAAGACCTACAAGCAGCTTGTTGCTGAAGGCCAAGAACGCTTCCACGCCAGGCTCAGGAAGAAGCCCGGCATGCTCGGCTGGGCTATGCGCTCTCTGCACGAGAACCAGCTGGCTGAGGGTGAAATCTACGAGATCAAGAACATGAAGATCTTCCTGTTCAAGCGCGTCCCAGCCATGATCGTCGTCGCCCTTCTCTACGGCTTGAACTACGACATCCACGCCGCCCAGACTGGCGTCCAAGGCACTCCAGAAGCCAAGCGTATGGCCCGCACATACGACCACGCGAAGAAATACGCCAACGAGGTCGAGCACACTTACTCGTTCGTGCAGATCATCACGGCTTGCACTGCCTCTTTCGCCCACGGTGCCAACGACATTGGTAACGCTGCTGGCCCATGGGCTGTCATCTACGGTGCCTGGAGGACTGGCAACGCCGCTGAGTCGGAGTCTCCCGTCCCGGTTTGGCAGCTTGCTGTGCTCGCGCTCACTCTCTCCGTCGGTCTCATCACTTACGGCTTCAACATCATGAAGGTTATGGGTAATAAGATCACCTACCACTCTCCCAGCAGAGGTATGTCAAGCTCCCGTCGCTGTACCTACTATAACAGAAACTAATTTGTGCTTTCTTAGGTTGCTCTATGGAGTTGGGTGCTGCTATTACCGTCCTCATCTTCTCTCAATACTCTCTTCCAGTCTCGACCTCGATGTGCATCACTGGTGCCACCGTCGGTGTTGGTCTCTGCAACGGGTCATTCCGCGCCGTCAACTGGCAGCGAGTGGGACTTCTTGGCTTCTCCTGGTTGATGACCATCCCTATTGCTGGCACTCTCGCTGGTGTGATCATGGGTATCTTGCTCAACACTCCTCACTTCACTGGTGTTGGCCAGAAGTAGAGTTCGACTAGACTGGTTCGCTTGGGGGTGGAGGTTGTAGCAATGTAATGATCATCCGTTCAGACGTGTATATCAATGTGAATAATCACTTTACAAGATATTCTTTCCGTGTGTCAATCCCACTCGACAACAAACAGATCTACTATATTAGTGAAAGCTGGACTATCAGAGTGAGTGCTGGATACCTTAGATAACCAACGACTTGGTGAGAGAACGGGTGGCACGAGTCTGTATACTCTGTCGCCCCAAATCTTGGAAACGAGATCACAGTACTGACATTGCAGCTGTTCGTTGGAGTTTGGAACCATAGTTTCAGCTCGATATTTACGATCGACTACATTGGACTAAAGACAGCCTTCAACAACAAACACGACTTCTGCACGAGCAAAGTCGCGTCCAAACTGCCTCCGATGGATGCTTGATATCGTAGAATCCTCCCGCTTCCTCGAGACTTGCCATTCGAGATATCAAAAGACCGCTCCGTGGACCTGGGTCACTTCTCCCACATTGATGTTCCGAATCATCAATGTCCAGATGATCGATAGTCCCATGAAACTCGTCCCGGCAGCCAGCATGCGAGTTTGGGCATAGCCATACGACTTCTGAATCGCAAGCCTGACTGCGCCCCCTACTTTGTAGGACAGCTGCTTGTCCAACCCCTCGTATATTTTCTCGAGATCAGGTTTCGCAGAGGGTGGTAGATTGCGCACCAAAGCCTGCTTGAATGTGTTCGTCCAAATGCCGCCAGAGATGGTGGCGCCTAAAGCATCACCGACCGTTCCCACAACGAACAGTAACGCTAGAGCGGCGGCGACGTGCTGATGGTCCACTGCAGCAAGAATGGCGACCTGGAATACGATGACAAAGATACTGCCTCCGAAAGAGATGAGTATCTGGGTGAAGACGAGGTATCCGACCGACTGATTGGGTTGGCGGAAGCGTATCATGAGCCCCTGAGCCAGGATATAGATGTGGACAGCTCCATATAGAAGCCGTTTGAAGCGGCGGGTTCTGCGAATGGCGTAGCCGACTAAGAGCAGCAGTACTTGAGACACTACCTGCAGTGGTTGATCCAAGTGTCAGCAAAAGCATCGGCAGAGATTCGATCAGGGTCCATTCAACGTACATCGGAAGCGTTTCCAACGTAGCCTGCTTCAGAGATGGACAGATCGTTCACGACCTTCAGGAAAGAGCTGAAGTAATTGGCCCAGCAGTAGTAGGCTACCTGGTATGTTGCATCCAGCAAGCAAGCTCCACCCAACGTTCTATCCGAAAGGAAGGTAAAGTTTAGCATAGGGACTGGGGCTATCTTCCACTCGAAGACGCCGAAGCCTATGAGTAGGACGGCTCCCACAACCAGCATGGCGATGATGTAGCCAGAAGCCCACCCGTTCGGCGCATTGCTGGCGATGGTGAAAGGCAGGAGGAATACCGTCAAGCCGGCCGAGAACAGAATGACTCCAAACACTGCGCAAAGTTAGCAATTCGCTGGCGTTTGGGAGAGAGCGTCTCACAGTCAAATCCCAAGGTATAATGCCAGATGCTCTCCAGTAAAGAACGTCCACTCCGGCTAGTATCATCGAACACTTGCTTCTGAGCTTTTCGAAGATCCATGTTCAAGATGAAGAAGAGCGGAGCGGCCACGATAGGGAAGACGATTGCGAAAACACCGGAGGCCCACCGCCAGCTGATGTTTTCGTAGAACTGTTCAGAAGCCTTGGCTCCAGCGAATGCCGTGATCATGTATGGTGAGGACGTGAAAGCGTAGGCGAGACCTCGATTCCTCAGGGTAGATATGTCGGCAATGACCACATCGACACAGTACGTCATCCCTCCCGTACCTATGCTCCAGAAGACCTAGTATCACCGTCAGCAGAACCCCTCACCGTATTAAATCTGTCGAGAACGTACATATGCCGCGCAGAACATGGGGAGGCCATTGCAGGTGGCCATGAGGATCAAGCCAAGAATAGCCGATACCACCATCAAGGCAAACCCCTCTGCACGACCCCAGACATCCAGTACCTTCGACAATGGTATGTACATCGCAGCTGTCATCGCGTTCGAGACGATGTATATGACGTTCAGAAGGGAGTGCGAGTCGTACGCGCTGGTCACGAATGGAACCAGATTGTAAAGGATGGAGGATGAGAAGTAGTTCACAAAATAGAGGAGCCAGATGCTTCACATGGATCAGTGTCAGTGGAACCCTGACTTGCTCATAGAGGACTTTGGCCTGTGAACCTACTTAGCGAAGACTGCGATTAGAGACGTCTTAGACCAGCTCTGCGTGATAAGTTCTACGTTTTGCACGCCTCTCTGCAAGCCACGGTCAAGGGTTGTAGGTTTGTCCGGATCCTCGTTTATCGAAGCTTGCTCCGCGACTGCGCGTGTTTTCGTGTCATCGTGCTGTGTCAACTCAATCGACGTTGTTGCATCAGCCGTGGCTGCTCGGTGGAAACCTGGCCGGAACTTGGCAATGTCGGCCATGATGGTAGGAGAAAAGCGTAGAAGGAAAGTCCTCCAGGACTGCAGAAGCTCGAGGAGGTCGTAAGAGCGCCATTGCGCTTGCCGGGAGACTTATACCGTAGTCAAACGGAGCAGCTGGGGATCCATAGCAAGAGAACGTCTAGTAAAAACTCTTATCTGATAAAATCTCGATCAGATAAACGGATCCCGAAGTCGGCCGAGGAGTCTTTTTGCTTGTTGACTCTCATTCAGGGCTTGATGATTTCCTTTCCGCAGCCACGAAGCTTGTGTGATCGCGAAGACAACGGGCTCTCCTCGGCGAGGACCACGTTTTGTGAGAGTGCCGGCACACACCGACTGTGGAACGTTGGTGTGGCCCTCTATCGCCATCTTGGGTGGCAGGCTCTTCAAGGGCATGTCGAAAAGGAGCCATCCGATGTACGCGTGGAAGATGATCCGTCTAATAAGAACCTATTGATCCCTAGGTGCTAGAGAATGAACCAGCCTTGTTGTCGCGACATATCAGAATTCGAAAGGAAGATAGTCGATGTAACGGAGTCCTTCGTATTGATGGATGGACGCATGAAATGCAGATCGCGACTGATGTCCTTACGTCACCAAACGTCAAGAACGAACGAGCTCATCGAGCACATCAGAGCGAGCAAGCTCATCATCAAAATCCCCATCCTTGACATCGCCATAACATATGAACTTCAAGACTCTGCTCATCACTTGCATCCTCTGTGTAGGCGAGACAAGTGCAATTGAAGGACAAATAGTCATCGACCATACTCACCATCATCAACATCATCGCCCCGAACCAACCATGTCGAAGTCACTTAATGGTATGCCATCGGTTCCCATCACACAAATTTGAACCCATCTAATCCACACCCCTTGAAGTCTTCAAGCAGCCGCTCTTCCTCCACTCAACCTCTCCTATGACCGGCTTCTTGCGCAACGGTTACTGTGAGGTCCCAGCCAGTGACTTCGGCAACCATGGGTGAGTGCCACAGGCCATAACCTTTCAATGTCAAGTCACTACTGACTGTTTGCCATCTCAGCATTGCGGCCGAAGTCACAGAGGAGTTTCTGGACTTCTCGGCCCGCCAGGGCAACGACTTGAGGAGCATTGGAGGAATGAAGGGAGGCTGTAAGTGGTGCCTCTGCGCTAGTCGCTGGTTGGAGGCGTTCGACGCCAGGGGCAGGGAGAAGGATGGGGAGAAGATCGTGCCCAAGATCTTCCTGAACGCAACGTGAGTATGCTGTCTTGAAACATGATGGAGGGTCTCCGCTGACTATGACGTTTGCTTCCAGGAACGAGAAGGTGCTGAACAAGATCAACCTGGAAGATCTGAAAAAGTATGCCGTCGACAAGGAATAGATCTAGAGTTTAAGCTGGACGAACGCAAAGATGCAATGATCATTTCTCGCCTTCTTCCATGCTCTGTATCATGACCTTGATGCCGCCTTGCTTGGCATCTGCCGCGACCTTGAACGCCTCGACTGCTTCTTCCAGCTTGAATCGGTGCGTTACTAGCTTCCCGAGATCTATCACACCTCCTCGAAGCAACCGGATCGCTCGTGGCCAGGTGTTGGCGTACCGGTACTGGAACTGGAGGTCGACTTCTCGTGTGCTCAATCGCATAAACGGGATCTTGATCTCGGGCCGCCCAACTCCAATGACGAATACCTTTCCACCGAACTGTGCTGCATGGATGGCGCCAGATATTGACGATTCAACGCCGGTGCACTCCATACATATCGCCGGCTCCACACCGTCCGATAGCTTGACCACCTTCTCCGCGAATTGTTCTGGGGAATCGCCCATCTCGACCTTTAATGTTCGCACGCTTGGGCAGAACTCCTTTGCGAACTTGAGCCGGCCTTCGTCAATATCTGTGATCACAATTGGCTCTGCTCCTGCCGCCTTGACGCAAGCCAGTGTAACCAGACCAATTGGTCCAGCACCGCACACCAGTACGCTATCTCCCAATGTGATATTGGCCCTCTGCATGCCTGCCAGGGCAACAGAAAGTGGCTCTAACAGCGCTCCATCCTCGAAGCTCATGTCCCCGATCTTATGGCACCACACTGCAGGATGATTCACGTATCTCCTCAGCAGGCCCGGTATAGGCGGTGTTGACCTGAACGCCACCTTTTCACAGCCATTGTACCGTCCCGTTAAGCATGGCTCGCACTCGTTGCAGATGATGTTAGGCTCCACTGCCACTCTTTCGCCGATCTCGTGTGTCTTGACGGAGGGATGTTTCGCGACCACTATGCCGGCTGACTCGTGCCCGAGGATGTGTGTGTCTTCGACAACCATGGGGCCTATGCGGCCAGCGTGCCAGAAGTGGACGTCTGAGCTGTGGAACAATCAGCATGGTAATAACATGTGATCGACGACTCATATGCTTACCCGCAGATACCTGTGCTCTTAATCGCAATGGTGATCTCGCCTGGCTGCAGATTCTCGCCCTTCTCTACATCTTCCTGCGACGGCACTGCCTCTCCTACCCACAGGTCGTGCGCGGGATTGGTGTAAACGCCAATATTCGCCTTGGAGGGCTTGACTTCTGTCGTGGTGGTGGTGGTCGACATCTTGGATTTGGCACAACAAGGAGCGTCACAGAGCATGTGCTTGGTGCAACGAAATTGATGAGAGGAATGCAGGAAGGGTTCAGTTCACCTTCAGGTACACAGAGGGGCAGACATAAAGTTTCTCTGTTACCAAGGACGGCTTGTGTTGAGTCGTGTCACGCGTACTGCAAGTTCTAGACTACCTCGTGTCCACAAGCCGGTTGATTCGGAAGTCCATATTGGACAATTTTCCGCCATTGATGTTGGTGCAAAGGTGAAGTGGGGGCGGCGGCGGCAAAATTGGGAAGGTGGGATGTTTCACAGCTCCACCGGCCCATGTCTCTCCGATTATCTGTTTGCGAACGTTAAAGGTACGCAGTATGGCCCAGGCGTCTACGAGAACATCTCGTCGGTGCGAGAGCAGTCTACCACAAGGCCTGTTACAATCCGGTTCAAGGAAGCAAGAACTGCCTACCTTAATCAGGCAGTTGCATCCCAGATCGGAAGGATCGCTTTTGTTCTCTAGGAACCTGCTAGATAGGAGGCCATTGATCGGAGCGAGGGCAGCATTACAAGCGCTCGGGGACTGGAGAGGTCGTCCCCGTGGCACTGCGCACCGCTGCTTATATTGACTGTCTTTTCGCATACTTCGACTATTCCACTGGATATGGCTGCAAACACGCCAATCGTCCGCTGGGGCATCGTAGCCACAGGCAAAATATCAGGATGGTTTGTGGAGGATCTTATGCTCTCCGACTGGCCTGGTAAATCTGCGAACCATATCATCGAGTGTATTGGCTCGTCGTCCCTTGATAAGTGCGAGAGGTTTGCACAAGAATATGTCACACAGAAGCCGAAACCGACACTGTACGGGTCTTACCAGGAGGTTTACGGTGATAAAGAAGTCGACTGCGTCTATATTGGCACTCCACACAGCTTCCATAAACAGAACTGCCTCGATGCAATCAAGGCCAGGAAAAATGTACTTTGTGAAAAGCCGTTCACCATGAATTCCGCAGAAGCTGAAGAAGTCTTCGCTGCGGCCAAGGCAAAGGGGGTGTTCGTCATGGAAGCGGTATGGACTAGATTTTTCCCTGCCGTCAAGACACTTCAGAAAATGCTTCACGAAGAACAGAAGATAGGCAGGATCATCCGAATGTACTGCGACTTTGGCCTCGATATCGACATTGCGAATTTGCCAGAATCCAGCCGCTACAAGGATCCGGCCCTTGGTGCAGGCTCGCTTCTCGACATTGGGATATACAGCCTGACATGGGGCCTTCTGACTCTAGCTGGCAACGTAGGCGACAAAGCGGAAGATCCAGAAGTCGCCAGCACACAGACCTTGTCCGACGGAGTGGACACGTCGAGCTCTGTTGTGTTGAAGTATCCTTCGACTGGTCGTCAAGGCATCTGTACATCGACGACCGACTTCAACTCTGGCGGGGACAGCTTTGCACGTATCGAAGGCAGTAAAGGTTATATCGTTGTCCACGGAACGACTGCCGCATCGCCTCAAAGATTCGACTTCTACCCAAAGGACAGCGATGCTAAGGTAGAACACTTTAAGTTCGAGAAGCCAGGACGGGGCTTCTTCTGGGAGGCGGATGCTGTAGCCCATGATCTGAAGGCTGGGAGGCTTGAGAATGAGACCATGCCTTGGGCTGAGACTCTAAGGATGATGATGATAATGGATGGGGTGAGGAAGAGGAGTGGCGCGAGGTTTCCGGTTGATGACTGGTAGGTGAACACATCGACTATAGAAGTCGACAAGACAGTCTCCTCACTTCTTCGGTACCTGTGATGCTGCTTACGCTTTGATCAATCTAGCAGGTTCCTGGAGAAATGAGCCTCAAATGATGTGACTTCATCGGTAGATCTTCCGGTCCTTGTCCTGGATTATTCCAAGTTTCTGGACACAGCACAACTTCGCAAGCATATGTAAGTACTTATATTCTCATCGAACCTTGAAACGTAAGTAGACGAACTAGATCCAACAATATCAACACCATCGCCTCGACCAGATTTCAGAAGCAATGTCCAGCAGCCTTCCATACCGCATCCTGATCCTCACCCTCAACATCCTCTTCCCACCTCTCGCAGTGCTGATGCTCTGCGGAGTCGGCTGGGACTTCGCCCTCAACTGCATTCTACTGCTCCTCGCTGTCATACCGTCCCATGTTCATGGTTTCGTCATCAGTTTGACATACTTTCATCGGAGACACAAGGTAATGCATCCATAGCTCTCCGTCGAGAGAGTGTGGATAGTTGGACCGACGTTAACGATGTGTAGGTCAAGAAGGGACGATACCCCGGCGATCCTATATCGTTGATCCATAGCAGCAATGTCATCAACGGTGGTGCGTCCAATGGAGAGATGAAAAGACTGAGGTATGAGCAATCAATGACGAGTAGCAAGACGAATAGATCGTGAGGCTTGTAGAGGGTGAACAAAGGCATCAAATTCGTCATACCACAGTAACAAGGCCGGAGTCTCTACCATACAGCAGGTTGCACGAGTTGCCTCTCCACCAGCACCTACTCGATCGCCGCTTACCAGTACTACGAGTAGTACGGAGACGGACTCTGGACTCTGAGTCCCATCTCTGGCATTGCCGTGCCCTCACAAACGGGACAGGCCAGGCTTCCTCGCACGAGAGAGACGTCTGGCTCGGCCACCCTAATCGCCGTAATATTCTTCATCTCGTCCGGCGACAACTTCGGACCAAATTCCTGCACAAGTGTGTCCTCGATCTCCTCCTCCGTGGTATTGCGTCCCCTAACAATCACCTCCCGATGCGTCGACGTGATGGTCATCGCCCTTGGAGAGATAGACGGCTCTATCCCGTCGTCTTGAGCGAAGAACGGAAGTCCTACGCACGCTCCACACGCATACGACGAGCACGTAATGGTCTGGTCGCCAGCAGCGCCAAAGATGTGCTGAACGTTTTTACAGACCAGTACGAAGCCGTAGCATGCCGTCTCGGTTTCCGTTGGGGTACATGGCGGAGGTCCAGCGCAACAGTCACATAAGGCTTTGGTGCCCGACCAGCAGGACCCTCCGTTGCCTGCGTTGCTGATTTGTACGGTGCGGCAGTTGCTAGGGCAGCTTCCGGAGCAGAAGGGCGCTGTGCCGTCCCAGTACTGGCAGTCTGCGTTTGCTGTGCCAGCGAGGATGTAGAGAGGAAGGAGGAAAGTAAAATCGAGCAGCTTCATCTTCGAGTCTGCGTACCAGAAGCTTGTAGACGTAGGCAGGAACAGATACAGTGTGCTTACTGACAAGCCGTGAGAGGAAGTCAAGATCGAGTGCTTACCTTGCTCGAATTGCAAGAGCATGCGGGAGATATATGGGGTCATTCTACCCATGTGGTCCAACCTCTTGCGCAGCGAGCACTGACGCAGTGATCTAACGAATGATCCTCATATACCACTGAAGTGTGACCTCCGTGTTGTAGACTGCGGTCATGGTTGGTTGCGAGCTTGGATCATACCACACCTCTGCCATCCCGAGCAGTGGTCTGATCTGTTCTATGGCATGATCAAAAAGAAATCGGCGATTGTTGAGTGGTTGATCAGCTCTCGCGAGCACTGTCCATGTCTTTCGTGTCTATCTGCTTGTGTCGTCGGATGGATGCTTGACAGCACTTGTCAACGCATCGTAGTTAGGTACGAAAATGCCTCACTTGTATATATGTCAACCCCCTCGAAAAACAAATGTTGTCGCCGAACACCTCGCTAAAATATCAAAGCCGCTCTTCATCCAGGTCGTTGACCCAGAGTAGCGATTGTCGTCATTGCTTAGCCTCGGAGCTTCGTATCCGTCTATGCTTCTCATTCTTCCTGAACCGTATATCCTTACTCACGCTCGCGCGACTGCCCACGTAGTCGGACCCTCTTCGGTAGTCCGACCGGCTCTTCGTGGTAGCCACACTGGAGCGACGCGAAGCTGACATTCCGGTCATCTGCTCGTCATTCTCACTGCTATAACCCTCATCATCGTGCGTAGGCGTCACGCATCCTGGAGGTGTGATCGAGCATTGATCGTTGGACTCGACCATGCGCGATACGAGAGCTGCGACGTCGCGGTGGTGGGTGGTGGAACAGAGTAAGCGTGTGTTGAGTTGACGTTGCGTTCGCCGTGATGTAGATTGCGAGCGTTGTGGGAAGGTTCTCGACCGAGATAGTGACTGGTAGTCATCGTTGCTGTCCAGTGGTGGAATCGCCCAGCCGTCTTCGTCGCCGTCTTTGTTCGCGTAAGCCTCGCAGGAATCGTAGCAGATGGTGGCCTCTTTCCGCAACCGCTGCCCAGCGAGTTGAGCAGCGAGATCTGTGACAGACATCCGTGGAGGTGGGAATGGTCCCGCAGTGGAGCAAGGTGAGACGGAACGGGAGGACTCTCGTGTTGCTGCTGTGCTCGATCCAATGGAAGGTGATCGCGGCGAGTCGAATGAAAAGTTCTCGTCGAACATAGCGACCATCTCTGCTGACCTCGGAAGGGAATGCAATGGCCTGAGGTATTGTACGTCGGATCAGTGGGGCATGTCAATCATATGTAAAAGCGTTGGATCTGCCAAAGCGCGGGCCGTAGCACGTAATAATAAAGTGAGGAGTACCGCCGGAGCTAGCACACGAGTTGCAAACGTCGTGTCCCACAAGGCTGTCTCGGTAGTCCAGGGAAATAAGCTCGGATAGCACATTTGACTCGCAGAATGAGGAGACGAAGCTGGGTTGGCCCTGCAAGAGACGATGTCAGACCCGGTCCAGGTTCAGGATGGCGTCAACGTGTGGGCGTTCAGAGCTTCTTCTCGAGGAGTGGCTTCGAAAGAACAGATTGATCGAAGTCGGGACCGGTTAAAGCACGTTCTGCAAGGCGCCTTTGAACTCTGGATGTTCGATCGATCCTTCCAGATTTTCAACACTAGCGCCCCTAGCTCGACGTTACCGCCCTGATCCTGGTTCTGATCGCGTCAGTGGCACGGTCGTGCCCCATCTGTGTGGTCGCTGTGGATCCGTGGCCGGTGGCGCACGTTTTCATGTTCCCTGCAGCGCTTCTCGAAGGTCGGCAATTGACTGCTTGTGCCACTCGAGTGTAAGAGACGCCTGACACCGACAGAGCGCGCTCCTACTTCTGCCGAGAGGCGTTGAGAGGCTGAAACGATGGTGCTGGAGAGGACAGCTGTGGGACGATTGGCCATTGGAAAGGAAGCAAGCTTGAGGCAAGGTTCTGAGAAGGCCCGAGCAGGAAGGACCAACGATCATCACCGTTTTGGAGAAATGCTCCGGAGGCCAAGCTTCGATCGATTCGCACCGGCTGTCTACCCTGGTTGCATTGTCCCTTCAATATCCGACGGACCCTCCACCTCCACCACCGAATGCATCGTCGACATTCACGTGCAACACAATGCAATGCTACACTCCACCGTTACTCGGCATGGTACCATTGCCCTTCATGCTTCGCTCATGACATTCACGCGTGCACCAGTATATCGAGAGTAACGCCGGGGCTGAGAACATCCGGAGAAGGTTTGGAGAGCGATGGGGAACTGTCAAGGGCGTACTCACGACCTGCATCAAGCGAAGACGTTATCATCTATCTAGCTTGGTGAGGTGTTCTCCCTGTCGTGAGCAAGACCGTTGTACCTTAGTAAGGGAGCCCGACATCAGACGTCGATCTCCACCATCACAACGTACGCTTTGCAATACCTCGTGCACTAAATAGGACATTCGGTTCCGACAATTATGAGGCAGCAAGATAACAGGTATGCCTGCGGTTGATATGTTCATCACCCACATATTCTCACAGCTTGTCCTTCGTTCGAAAGCTCCTTCCGTCCGAAGATAAAAGCCAAGAGCTTATTCGAACCTCACCTGTCCACTGCACTCCCAGTCATATTAGATAGCGTACTATACTCCGGAAGGGAGCTCGACAACATACACGTTACAGAGCAACATCAATTCACCTCCTAACATCGTGACTCTTCCCGGCTACGCATCGCAAAGATGCCGACCTACACCGTGACCGCCACCTCCAACCGCCTCTCCCCCTCAGAAAAACAATCCATAGTCAACGCCATCACCCAAATCCACTCCCAAGAAGGTCGTGCGCCCGAGTACCTCGTCCAAGTAATCTTCAACGAACTCTCAGCCGGCAACCACTTCATCAACAAACGCCCCGTCCCAGCAGACCAAATGTGGGTCAACGGCATCATCAGAGCAGGCCGGAGCGACGCCCAAAAGACCGCAATGGTCACCCGGATCATGAACGAGTGCTCCGAAGCCATGCGGGTCGATCCGAGTTACGTATGGGCGTATATCTGCGATGCCGAGAAGACGGCGGAGTTTGGAGCTGTGTTGCCGGAACCTGGGAAGGTAAGTTGCTGATCAAGAGGTCCCCTTCCTGCTGAGATGTCTGGGAGGTCTGAGATATATGCTAACGGGTTCTACTTATCTTCGTGTAGGAGAAGGAGTGGGTAGAGGCGATCCCCAAAGATGTGCGAGATAGATATGGGATGTATTGATCGACCAACCTGATGTGGCTCTCTGAGTCGCCGTATATGTGCTGAGAACGGATTTCGTGTTCTTCTACCACATGCAAGAAGTCTCAACGCTAATACAATCATGCCTCCCTCCCACCATCCCGTTCCCCGAACCAACTCGCTGTATGCCACGCTATGCACCGCCCCCCAAAACCATACGCATACACCCCCACCCTACCTCTTCCTCTTCGGCCGATGACTCCGATCCCGCCCATTCTTATCTTTCCTCCCCTGCGCCACCGGCGGCACAAACGTCACCCCCTCAAACATCCGCTCCATCTGCCGAATCATATACAAATCCACATGCCCCTTCCTCCCTTCGTCCCCCTCGCCCTCGACATCAGCTTCGCCCAGCGCCCCCCCAGGAGTCTGCGCCCGCGAAGGGTTCTTCGAAGAAGCCCGATCAGCGAAATCCACCTCATCCTGCCGCTCCTCCTTCCGCGCGCTCTGCGCCGCCGCTACGTCCTCGCGGTCCTCGACGGATTCGAGCGCTTGCGTGGTGTTCTTCTCGCTCCCGCTGCCCAGGAAGCGCTCAATCGCATCCGCGACCTCTTCATCACCTTCGGGTTCCTCGTCGACCTTCTTGTCCGGCTGCTGGTAGTCGGTCGTGAAATGCCCTTCTTGAATGACGGTCTGGTCGAGCAAACTCTTCTGCTGTGCGCGACGTAAGATGTTCTCTTCAACAGTCTTCTCGCTAACCATCTTGAACACTCTCACGTCCCTGACTTGACCGATACGATGTGCGCGGTCCATGCACTGGCGGTCCATCTGCGGGTTCCAGTCGAGGTCGTAGAAGATGACTGAGCTTGCTCCTGTGAGGTTGAGGCCGATGCCGCCGGCGCGGGAGGAGAGGATCATGCACTGGTATTTCGAGTCTGGACGGTTGAACTCGGCGGCGTAGAGTTGGCGGCGCTCGACGGGTGTGCTGCCGTCGAGGCGGAGGTAGGGGAGGTTGAGGAGGTTGAGGAATTGCTCGAGGATGTTGAGGGTGCCGGTCATTTGGGTGAAGATTAGGGAGCGGCTGTGCTGGGCTTGGAGGTCTCGGAGGAGGTAGGTGAGGCGTTGGAGTTTGCCGGAGTCGAAGATGAGGAGACGAGAGTCCGGGAAGGCGATGGCGGTGCGGGTGCGGGCTTCGTGGGCGAAGTCTGGCTGGAGAGGGTAAGCATCCGAAGCTCGAAGGAGTTGCTGCGCGCGAGGCGGAATAGTGTGGTCGAGTACCGGAGCAGTGGCGACAGGCGTGACGAAGGCGAAGCGAACGATCGTATCCCGCCATGTTTCGGCATACTTCTCGACCGTCTGCACGCTCCGCTGCAGCATGCTTGTCTGGCTCAATTCCCAGTCGGAAGGATGGTCATGCTCGAAGCGCAGCGGATATCGACCCAGCTGCGGCCAGCCACGCAGAGCTTTACCAAGCAGACGTCCTTGCGTGTTCCTAGCCGGAACTCGGTAGCATCGTCCATTCTTGACAGTGACAAGCTCGCGCAGATCAGCGCCATACACCGGCGTGACCTGGAGGGACTCCTTCGAGATGTCGATGCAAGATCTCAGGTGCTGCAGCTTCTCCTTCCTGGCGCTGACACGCCGTAGGGCCAAACAACCAGCAAGAGTGCCAGAGTCAACCTCTCCATCGCTGACGTTCTTTGCTTCCAAATCCTTCCACTCGATCTCAAGCTTCGCACTCGTGCTAAGCTTCTGCGACCGCTTGATTTCTCTCTTCCGCGATCCCTCCTTCGCAACCAGTCGCAGGCAATGTGGCGCCTCCTCCCTCACACCCAGCAACCTCCGAATGATCCCTTCCAAACCGGAGTACTCAAGCGGCACACTCCCTTCCATGGCCCAGCTCGTCTCAATGGGTCGCGGATCAAATAGATCAGGATGATTGCACACTCTCCTCAAACTCAACAACACCCTGCCAGCCGACACGGCATTGCCCTGTGTAAGGCTCCGCTTCGTCTCCGCCAGACCCATGTATTCCTGGTAAAGCTGACGCTGTCTCTTGCTGAGCTTGCAAACCACCACTTCTTCAGTCTTCTTCGGGAGATCCTTCTCGACCTCGCTCTTCAGACGGCGGAGCAGAAATGGTCTGAGCGATATGTGCAATTGATCTACCACGCGTTGAGCGTCGGAAGAGAGGGTTGCGGCGCCTTTGTCGAAGATTTCCTTTACGGGCTCCTTCCAATGACTCAAGAACTCCTCCAGATCGCCGTGGGCTGGATCGTCGTCGCCGGCAGTCAGGAACGTGAGCAGCGACCAGAGCTCGGTAAGCGAATTTTGCAAAGGCGTGCCAGTGAGCAATAATCTCGCTCTTGTCTTCAGCCGGATCAGCACCTGCCATCGCTGGGAGTTGAAATTACGGATATTGTGCGCTTCATCCAGAACAAGGTAGTGCCACTGCACGTTGCGAATGGCGTTGATGTCCTGCATAGCCACGTTGTAGCTCGTGACGACCACATTGTACCCGCGCTTGTCCTTCTCGATGTGGTGTGGATCATTTACCCAACCTCGTCGTTTCCCTTGCCGTTCTTCCGCTGTGCCGTAGTACCCAAGCACACGGAAGCCGGGAAGGAACTTGTGAAACTCAGTCACCCAGTTTAGAATGACCGAAGTGGGCACGATGACGAGGTGCGCTTCCCAAACTTCGTGTTGCTCAGCCAAGTGTGCTAGAAGGGCGATAGTCTGGATGGTCTTTCCCAGACCCATCTCATCGGCAAGAATGCCGTTGGTGCCGGCACGGTAGAGCGACGCGAGCCAGTCAACACCGGCGTGTTGATATGAACGGAGAGTGCCTCTGAGTAGGGTGGGTTGTGGAACGAGATGTCGCGCCGTAGGGTCTGACGACGGCTCTGGTTCGGAGCTGGCGCGAGGAGAGTGCTCAGCGCCCTCTAATTCGACCTGGGCGATGTCCTGAATTGAATCCTGCCGCAATTCATCTTTCGCCTGGTCCAGCATTGGCACGTCGTCTACTCCTACATTGGCATCGGCCTGCTCCTCAACATGTTGCTCCCGCTCATCGCCTTCAGCGCTTGTCGTAGGTGTCGGAAGTCCAGCCCACTTCTTCACTTCGTCCTTGAACAGACTCAGCAAGGAGCTCTTCGGCACCGGCTGCTCATCCCCACTACCTTGACCGTCCTCGTTATCAGCATCTGGAGCATTGTTGTCCTCTTCACCAGTACTGCTCATGTCCTCGTCAGAGTCGTAGTCACTGGAGTCCATGTTCGTAGACTCGTCCGAAGAAAGGTCGGCGTCTTCATCTCCAGTGTCGGCTGGGGTTCGAGAGGACCGTCTCGAACGTCTCGCGGCAATGTGTTCGGTGTCTGTCTGCTCCTGTTCTGTCGCATCGACTTCATCTTCGTCGGGCTGGAAGTCTTCTTCGGGCGCATCAGAATCTTCGTCCATCGCATCCGCAGCGACGAGATCTGCCACAGTACCTTGAACGTCCGTCGCCTCTTCCCCTGTGGTTTCCAGAGCAAGCGTATCGGCCATTGGGACATCGGATGGAGTTGTCTCGGGCTCGTCTTCATGGTTTAGATTCACGTCCGGACCTTCGCTTTGATCGACCAAAAGCCCAGCCAACGAAGCACTTCCCAAGTCGCCCTCCGCAGGTGGCAGATCAGGTGGTTCAGCTTCCCGCTGCGCAAGATACGCCGCGAGCTCGTCTTCGCCCATCTCACCACCCTCGCCCTCGTCTTCGGCGTCCTTCGCTTCCATGTCTTCATCCGACTCGGTCATGTTCTCCTCTACGCTCTCGCTTTCATCCGCATCATCCTCGCCGTTCTGTGTTCCGCTGCCCTCATCCTCGCTATACTCTTCCAAGCCCTCACCTCGCTGCCGCGCAATCATATCCTCACTCCGCTGCAGCTTCTCCTTCAACCGCTCCTGCCGCCTAGCTTCCTCCTGCAACTCCCACTCATGCATGCGCCGTTGTTGGATATGCTGCCCCACAAGCTCCCACTTCGATCTGACATCGCTGACAACCTGCTTGTAGATCAACTTGAACATGCGATCCGCCTCTGCGCGAATGTCTTCCTCTGTAGGCCCTCGTTTTGACTTCCAGAACTCCAGCGCCTCGAGTGCGAGCTTCTTCGCCATGAGCTTGTGGTGCGCCTTCTCTTTTATCTGCAGCTGGCGCAGGTATAGGGTGTGCGCGACAAGGTGATCGGAGTGGCCATATTGCTTGGGCGGTTCGGGCTGATCCTCAACGTTGTTGTAGATCTTGCACTTCTCCTCGCTCAAGATACCGCCAGGCTGTCCTTCCTTCAGCAACCTCTGGCGCAGCGCCTTCTCTTCAACTGCCTGCTTCTCAGCGCGCTGTGAGAACCAAGCCATGTCTGGTGGCCCACGCTCATTCTCCAAGTAAGGTTGTTGCAGCTCTTGCAGTTCGAACCCTTCAATCACCTGAAAGATGCTCAGTCTTGGTGGATGCACAGGCGAAGGAAGTCGAGCGTTCGGGTGCAGTGGTGGGATGATACGTCGAGGTCCGTTGAGGCGCAGCTTAATCTTTGGCGATGGACGATGGACTTCCGGTGGAACCATTTTCTTGTGTGGTCGAGAAAGTTTTGGTGAATTCGAGGTGGTGAAGACATCGTCATCGCTAGGCTTGCGCTTGTGACTGCGCGTCGTTTGCTGCACGGGAACGTCAAACGAGCGAGAGGGCTGTAATGCTCGGATCTGCGCCTGCAGCTCTGCAATCTTCGAGGTGGGGTCGATTGATTGTGGTGGCCTGCTGGGCTCTTTCATCTTGTCGGATGACCGTGACAGCGACAGTTTGTGGTGCGTCACGTGCGCAGTTGGGATGTGCTTGCCAGAAGATGTAGGCCGCACATGCTGCTTCTTGGCTGATCGCGGACTCACGCGCTTGGGAATATCGGGAAGCTCCTTGTTCACTCTTCCGCTCTTGCGCTTGCCGTCTACTACGAGACTCGTCGGTCCAGCAGCCTCGAATCTTTTCCAGGGCGGACTCTCCCGTGATCGGGGGGCGGAAGTGGGGGTGGAAACGTTGGCAGGCGGCTGAGATAGGCTGCTACTTCGGGCGCGGTCAGCATCATTACTCTCGTTGGCTGCCGGGATGGCGGTATTGACGCGCGCGGAGATGCGCCGTCCATCGGCGGTCTTGAGTGTTGTCGTGTCTGCTGTAGGAAACTGCCATGGTGGAGAGACTCCTCGCTTGCGCTTCTTGTTGTTTGGTTGCTCGGTCAGATGAGGTTGTTGCAGTGTACCTTCCGACTCTCGACGCTTCACGCTGGGCGCAGGAACTGGTCGTAATGTCGTCGAGGTTGTATCTCCCTCATCTTCACCCTGTCTGGTCGCCGAGTCATCCTCCAGCTTGACTTCCACGTCATATTCCTTATCTCTTCTTGACTCTCCGTTGACCAATCCACCCTCGGCATCACCACCCTCGCTCAGTGGTGACCCAAACGTGTCCTTGTCGGCGAGATGGTTGTGTTGTTCGGACTTTGTCGGATCCGCGGCCGACCCTTCGGTCGCGCTCATCACTGCAACTCCTAGCCAGAATTACCAGACCACACCCCCAGCTCATCATCACCACGCCGATTCCACCCAAGAAAACGCATCAACTAAAAGTCCAAGTTGGTCTCAGTCACCTGAAGTGGTTTTTGTTTCGATAGCTACTCTGTGAAGTCAGTAATCGCCCTCCAAAAAAATCGTGACTCGGCTGTTTTGGCGTAGATTGCTCCTTCCCAAAAGACGCGGGCTGTAGGTTTCAAATCCGCTAAACTGTTTCGGAAGGCGCGATCCGACCTCAGGCATTCCACTCCACAGCTCTAAGCTCTATACCTTACTACCGCGCAGTCAACCCATTGAAGTCTGGTCACACAGTTGAGATCACCTCGCCCACCGCCGCCATGGCCTCTCTCAACCGCGCCATACGGACTCTCCCCAAGACCAGCTCCCTCCGCCCCGTTACCATCCGCACAAATGCAGCTCTCCACCGCACCTACGCCATCAAGCCCAACCCAGCAGCCCCCAACAAACCCGCTTCCGCCGCCGAACAAGCCTCCGAAGAAATCCACAACGAAGACACCGACCCCAACATGAACGGCCAATACCCGGACCCCTCCCTCCACTCCGCCCTGCCCATCAAACGCTCCCTTCGAGATCCCTACGGAGGCCCCAATGGACCGTGGTGGGATCCGATTGAACGGAGAGAGTATGGGGAAGATCTGCATGAGGACAACGATATATTGGGTGTATTTACTACGGAGGAGTATCGGCATTTCACGCCGGGGTGGGGGGGTGTTTTGATGGTATGTTGACATATCCTCTACGTGGAGCGGTTGCGGAGATGCTATGCTGCAAACGAGTAGCGGTAGTAGGTTCGCGGGCACGCATTGGCTAACGAGAGTGACGCAGGGAACGTTCATCGCAACAGTGGGCGCACTATGCGCAGTGGTCTACCAGTTTTACCCGGACAGGGTAAGTCTACCAGGCCTCACTCATATGACCCCAGCACTGACATACGACTGCAGCCCTCAGTCCCACGAACATTCCCAGGCGGCCTAGAAGCAGAGCTCGGCGGGCCAGGTGCAGTACGCGCGAGAATGTCAGACGACGAAGAGAGTGTGCTCTAGATGGCAGGAGCGATGGTCAGGTGAATGCGTGTATATATGAACGTACAAGCTACAGAAGCAAGCAGTTCCACCAACAACTCCTGACATGTCACGTTCTACGTTTTATAACTCTGCATCGCGCCTACCGCAAAGCTGATTTCCTTTGGCCGATAGCTCGCATTGAGAGGAAGGCACTAACAAGCTCGCTTTCGATTCACTTCCACTCCAATTGCTCCCGAGGTCGGCTTTTCGCTTCACCCAGCCTCTCGCTTTATCTGACCATTCACTTTCTAGGAGTTACAAATGAATCGAGAAGAACAGCACATCGGTACTTGATGCAAAGACATGGTGCATTCATTCGTCGTATCATCTACACATATGCCGAAGCTGGAGTATCTGCATCACATAGCATGATCGTAGTATCCGAATCATTCGTAGAACCTGAACAATTCGTGTGAAAGAACATAACCATTTCCTGCCCTCAGACGGATATACCCATAAGTTATGCCCGTATCCATCCATCATAACCATACCCATGCCCAGTCCCATAACGCTTGAGAAAAAGCTATGTCGCACCCATGAAACCCAGCAGACTCGCTCAGCAAAAAGATCGCTCATCGCGCAAAGAACAATCCACCACCAGTGCCGCCCGTCCAGACCGCCATCCGCCTGCTCACACTTGGGGGCGGTTGTACTCACCCTCTCCGCGCAGGAGTAAGATCAACCTTCAGCGCCTGCACCATCTTCTCCAGCTCCAACTTCTTCCCCACCTCCGCCGCAGCCTTCGACGCCGCCATCCGCTTCCACCTCCTCTTCAGATCATTGCCCACCTTCGAGCTCGGCCTCGCGCCCTCGTACAGCCAATTCGGCTGCAGCACACACGGGTCCGCGCGACGGCGGAGCCACGTCCTCATGCTGTCCAGCGCGCCGAGCTGATCCTTGTCGGTGGTGGAGAGTGTGATCGTGAGGTGCTTGTTGCGGTATAGGTAGACCATGTTGTTCGGGTGGATGCGGTCGTAGAAGTTGATGAGGGGGGTGAAGTCGAAGTTCAGGATCTTGCAGTGGATGGGGCAGTGCTGGTGCAGGACTGCGAGGACTTCGTCGCGGACGGAGTGGGAGACGAGGGCGAGCGGGTGGG
>JAABUL010002037.1_pt1 | contig 35296 bp, 33 predicted proteins | sample 5559151 | NCBI WGS metagenome assembly JAABUL01 (sample SAMN10711876, study PRJNA513368) | rock metagenome | isolation source: Antarctica rocks | place: Antarctica: Victoria Land, Pudding Butte sud | reverse complement strand
TCGGCAAAACAATCGGTCAAAGCAGTCGCGATAGAGGCAGCCATGAAACAACTCCTTTTCGGAAGCTGTCTCAGGATACCTCAACAAGTTTAGAGCAGGCAAGCTAATTTAGATGCGCTCGCCCTGCTGAGCTACCAACACCGGCTTGACATATCCTAACAGTGATGGTAGGATATGGATTCAGTCTCAAATTGAATCAGTCGGCTCTCTTGCTGATCTGATTAACGTTGCTTCCAACGTTATTAACAGCTAATGCCATCTTTGGCCTGGCTGTACCGGGCTTGGTGTTACAGCACCAAGCCCAATTCTTTTAATTGTCTGCAAATGGATCATCTAGATCATCATCACCAGTTGGCATGAGGTCTTTGCGCTTAGGAAGTCTACTATCTTGATGGGTTGTAAACAACCCACCAGCAGTCTTCAAGAAAACGCCCTCTTGAACGCCGTCTGCAAGTACACGACGCACAATATGAACAGGATCACCTGCTTTCGTGTAGAAGGAAGGATCATCTTTGACTTGGGTCGAAACCTCTGGTGCATTCATCGGGCCTGAGTTTATTGACAAAATCCACTCAACGGCTTTAATGCGAGCGCGGGCAAGTTCCGAATCGCCCCCCGTTTCTATCATGGCTTTGCTTCTTGTGCGCTTAGATGAACTTGCTGAGGCGTGTTCCAGAACGCTTGCTGCCAATGGTCCCAAAGCTAAAATTTCATCTGGCTTCTGTGCTTCCAATACTACTTCCACGCCGTTAATTTTTATCGTGATTTTCATATTACGCTTGACAGATGCACCGTGTTATAGGTACAATGTAGACGATAACAAGGGACAAGGCATCTCAGCCTTTGTCTTTTCTGTTAATACAAAACCGTCAACGTGCCAGTAGATTGTGACCCTGCTTGGCACGTTGTCGTCCTTTTGACTCTACCCTCCTTCCGCGAAATTGTCAAGCCTCACACGTTTTTTACTGCAAAGTTTGTAAATCAGAGTGAAACCAGGGTTCGCAAGTCTTGTGCAAAGCTTGCGAACCCTGGTTTTCGTTCTTTTGACCCATAAGCTTGCCTCATTAATTTTCGCTATGTTCTTTTTCCTAACTGCATGTATATAATTATCAAAAAAGCGTCTCTATTTAGGGAACTTGTGCTTGCGGCGATGCCAGGCAAGAACGGCAGGGTCGGGATAGCAGTTGGGGAACATGGGCAGGCGTAGGGGTGCGCCCGGTATAACAAAGTTTGCCGTGCCGGTCAGTTGTGGGGAGACAAAGAGCGTGTAGTCGTCGCTGACGGAGAAGCCGCCGCCGTCAAATATCCAGTGGTGGTTGCGGCACAAGGCGAGGCCGTTAGAGGGGTGGTCACTGTGGGAGAGCGCGAACGGTTTGATGTGGGCGGCTTCTATGACCGTGCGCAACCCTATCCGAACATGGAGTTGGCATACAGCGCAGGCATCCTCGTAAATGTCGCGCACGAGGTCGGGAAAGCGGGCGTGACGGACGTGGTACATTCCGCTTTCCTCTTTGGTTTTATCTGACTTTGGCTTGGGCTTGCTTTCAGCCTCGGCAATGAGTTTGTCCAGTTGGGCGGCGAGTACGGCGGCAGGCTGAACCGATGGGGCGTCGGCTGTCGCCTTGCCAAAGTAGGTCTCCAGCAAGTGAACGCGCAAAGCATTCCGCGCCACCGCGTCTTGAAGCAAAAGCCATAGGTCGGGTGCGAACTGTGCGTAGTCCACCTTCCTTTTGAGGTCATTTAGCGAGCGGGGCCTGTTGTCGTCAGTGGCAGGTACGGACACGCCAGCCTTGAACAGAAACCAAAACTTACCATCTTGCGGGCAGGTGTCATTAGCAAGGTAATAAAATGGGTTGTATATCGGGGTTGGTTGCGGCCCGTCCAGCAGTTCCCATCCCCCAATAGGCAGCGCCTGCCATTGGGCGTAAACTGCCGCGATCAGATTGTCTAACAGGCTGATTTGGTTCCCTGCCGGGTTGTCTGACAGAGGGACGTAGTTGTCCGCAATGTGCCCACGCTCTACTTCATCAATCAGGCCCAGCAGGAGAATAGGTTTGTGTGGAGCCGAGCCTTTGATGGTGTCGTACTTGACCCGCAGGCTGGAAAAGCAGTTCAGATACTTTTGGAGTGTAGGCGCATCCATGTGTGGAAAGCAGTATACCCGCTCGTGACACTTGCGAACTGGTGCACAAGGCCAAACAACCCAACTGCGTTATTTAAGCGCAATTGGGTTGCTTGTTATCAAGGGGCTTGTTAGCCTGATTAGTCGTGACGTTAGCAATGGCAACGTCTAAGAATTGCGCTTGTACGTTTCCTTCTCGGTCGTACTAGGACGCTTGATGGCTTCCTTCGGCTCCACAAAGCGACCAGTACGTGAGTCACGTACTACCGTCTGCCTCGCCGGTGCCGGTTTAGAGGCTGGTTTGCCTGCCATAATCTATTCTCCTATTCTCACTACGCATAGTCAGTTCTCACTGCCGATAGTATTGTACCATATGTTGTGTGCCAAAACCTTATAATGCACAACATTTATGTTTGCTAGGTAATATTGTGCGTTGCCTCCCATTCGCTTTGGAACACGGCAGACGCTTCGCGCAGGGTATCCGTTTCCCGTGACAGGCACAGCACCACATCGGGACGCTCGGCAAGCAGAACACGCGCCACGTCTTCCCCGTCTGCCAATGCAGACATATCCGGGGCGAGGCACAGCAGCAGCAGGCCATCCACGCCGTCAGGCCGCAAGGCCGCCGTTTCCATATCCCCCGCGCGGCAGGCCCGCACATTAAAGTAACGCAACGTTCCCGTTTCATACGAATGACGCCGCGCGACAATAGGCGGCATTGCGGAAAGATGCTCGGCGACGCGCACCGTGTCCAGGCCCGGCGCAATCTCGGCCCGCACTTCGCGCAGCTTCGCCTCCACGTCAAGGTCGCTGCCCTCAAAGGGACGGAACGCTTTCTTGTAATGCCGATAGGTAATCAAAGTCGCCGCCTGCAAACCAGACAAGGCGGCGTCAATCTCGGCGGGGGAGTGCCCATCACAGGCGAAATAAAGTATCTCCCGTGAGGCGGGAAGCCGGGCGGCATCGCCCAAGAGATGCAGCAAGCCGATTGTTTTGACCAAGTCTGCCCACAGCGGCGGGCGGGCTTCGCACCGGATCAAAGCGTCCTGTGTCGCGCTCCACAGCTTCCCCGCCTGTGCGTGCCCCGACACGTTCGCCCCCAATGCCCCCAAGACATAATCAAACACGTCCGACACGCGCAAGGCCGGAACACTGCCTGAGGTGAGCGTGTGAGACGCCAGAAAGTCCGCAAACCCATACGGCTCCCCGGAGGCCAGAAACGAAAACAGCGACCGCTCATTCTGCCCGAACCGCCGAAAGACATGCGGCAGGGCGAGCAGTGCGAGAGGGTGCAGCGGCCACGATCCCCGCAAAGCCGCCTCAAACTCCCCGCCGGAAAGCGACTTTGGCTGCAAATGCAGGTCGCGGCAGGTTTGGGCTTCCCGTGCAAAGGTCGGCTCCAGCCACTGCTCCGCAGACTCCCGCACCGGGCGGTCAATGGCCCCGGCAATCAAACGCACTCCTTCTTCGGCGGCATCGCCAAACGGCACATCGCCGAACCGCCCCTGCACCTTGCGCCACTCCGCCTGCTGCGTTCCCGGCAGACGGTGCGCGTACTCTTCAAAGGCCTGATGCAGAATGGTGACAACCAGGACGGGCGCGCGGACGCTGCGCACGGCGGCTTCCGCCAACTCCTGCAGCACCTGCACGTCGCCCGCTTCGGGGTGCAGGGCCGCGTACTCCAAAAACTTGCCGAGTTCGTCCACGACCACCAGCAAGCCCCGGCAGCCGGGCACATGGGCCATCAGCCGCGCCGATGCCGACTCATACAGCCGCGCCACGTCCCGTCCGCCCAGCATATCACCCAGCGGCAGCAGCGGCGCAGCGCTTGGCAGCATGTCCGCCACGGGGCGCAAAGCCCGCACCAATGCCCGCGCCAGCGGCTCGCGCCCTCCGGTCACCAGCACCGGCCAGAACCCGTCCGTGTCTGCCGCGAACAGCGGCCCCGCCACCAGCCGCCGCAGCTTTGGGTCGCCACTCGGCGGCGGGGCCAATGTCTTTGCCAGCATCAGCGCAAACGCCGACTTGCCCGTGCCATATGGCCCCGTCACGCTCCAGGCCCGCTCCGATGCCGTGCGGACGCCCCCGCCAATGCGCGCCAATGCCGCCAGCGCGCCCGGCGTCGGCACATAACCGTCCAGCGGCGCATCCGTGCCGAAGTCCCGCTCCAGGCTGACCGAGCGCAGAAAGCGGGAACGCACGCCGACCACTTCAGACAGCCGAATGGCTTCCCCCGCCGCCTCGGATGCTTGATCGTCAGTTTTCATAATAGCCCCGCAGCATGTCTTCACCCGGCACCGCAGAGCGGCGGACCACCTGACGAATCTGCGCCGTATCCACAAAACCCAGCCGGTCTCCCGTCAGCCCCGCCAGCCCGTCCAGGTAACGCAGGGTCGCGTCTTCATCCAGGCGAAACACGCGCCCCGGACTTCCTTCCCCATGCGTAATCTCCCGCAGTGACAGCGTTTCCGACTCCCCATGCCGCGCCTGCCAGAAGTCCAGCAGCGCATACGCGAACACCGCCGGGGGCAGCGTCGGCTTGGGACGCGCATTGAACCGGTAGCGCTTGTCCCCTTCCACTTCCACAATCAGCCCCAAAGTCGCCAGCGGGCAGTCCAGCGTTTCTTCGGGCGTGGATGCCGGGCCGCGACGCCCCGGCACATATGTCCGCACAAAGCACGACACGTCCGCCTTCAGTGACGCCGCTGCCGGCCGCGTCATGCCCTGCCCCTCGGCCCAGCGCGTCAGGTTTGCCTGCACCGTTTCCCGCGTCCATTCCGCATCACGGTTGATATTAAAGGCCCAGTACCAGGTGGTCGCCCGCCGCGCATTGGTCGCCAATCGCCAGTGCAGCAGCCACAGCGACCCATCCCGCTCCAGATACGGGTCCCATGTCTCCAAAAGCAGACGCCCCAAATCCGACGGCCGCACGTCCCCGCGCCGCCGGTCATCCTCGGCAAGCAGGCCCGTCGCCAAACACCAGTGCCGAATGGACTGCACCATGTTTTTACCGACGCCCAGCCGCGCCATCGCTTCCTCCGCCGAAAATATATCCGCGCGCTCCGCCCATCCGTCCAGCCCCTTTTTGAGCCAGCCATAGCGAAACACAAACGTTTGATGCCCGGAAAAAGAACCGTGCAGCGACGGCGAGGAAGGGGAGGGGAAGAGACTTGACATATGTCAAGAGCCTTTCGGCACCGCTGGCGCATCTTCCTTCTTCCCGCTTGGGACAACCTCCCTCCCCGCTTCTGCACTGGCAGACCCGGAGGGCTGCACTGGCAGACCCGGAGGGCTGCACTGGCAGACCCGGAGGGCGCTGGGGTCCCCCCCCCTAAAGGGACGCCTCAGGGACGCCACTTTCCCTCGCTTCTCTTAAGCGTTGCCACGCTATTCCCACGGCATACCAACGACGGAACAAATCCTTCCGTCGTTGGTATGCGCTCACAAAGCCGGGGAAACGCCGCAAGTATCCCGGTGCGGCGCACGCGCTTGTTCCGTGCGGCACCCGCCAAACCCCGCGCAGGAAACCCGCACGCCCGCGTCGAAACCCCTGAGCAGAAAAGGAACTTGTCCCATGCCCGACCCCAGTGCCACCGTCCCGCCCGCCGCCGTCAACACCGAACGCCTGGTGCAGACGTTTCTTGATCTTGCACGGCAGAACACGCCGCCCCGGCAGGAGCGCGCGGCGAGCCTGATTGGAAGCCAAATACTCACCGAAATTGGTTTTGAATGCCGCTTTGACGAGGCGGGCGACAAAGTCGGCGGGAACGTCGGCAACTTGATCGCGTTCAAGAAGGGGACGGTGCCCACTGCCCCCGGCATCTTCTTTTCAGCCCACTTTGACACCGTGGAGCCGACGCCGGGGCTGGAGCCGATTGTAGATGGCGACATCATCAAAAGCGACGGCAAGACCATTGTTGGCGCAGACGATAAGTGCGGCATGGCCCCGATTCTGGAAGCCATGCGGATGATCACCGAGCAGAATATCCCGCATGGCGACATTCAGCTTTTGCTGACCATCTGCGAAGAAATCGGCCTGGTCGGGGCCGCGCACATGAACCCCGCCGATATTCGCGCGCGCTATGGCTATGTGCTGGACGCCGGGCCGCCGGTCGGGTCGCTGGTGTATTCGGCCCCCACGCAGGATATTTACGATGTGCATCTCCACGGACGCTCCGCCCACGCGGGCGCGCAGCCCGAAGACGGCGTGTCGGCCCTGGTGGTGGCCGCCCGCGCTGTCGCCCGCATGAAGCTGGGGCGCATTGATTTTGAAACTACCGCCAATGTGGGCATCATGGAAAGCGGCACGGCCACCAATATCGTCCCCGCCGAGTGTTATCTCAAATGCGAGGCGCGCTCCCGCAAGCAGGCCAAGCTGGACAAGCAGCGCGAGCACATGCTGTCAATCCTGCAAGAAGAAGCGGAAGCCGCAGGAGCCACAGTGGACATTGAGCGGCACACGCCTTATGTTGGGTATGAACTGGGCATGGACAGCGAGGTGCTGCGCATCGGCATGGCGGCGGCGGAGCGCATCGGCTTGGAACCGCTCCTGCGGGTGACGGGCGGCGGCGCGGATGCCAATATCTTCAATGCGTTCGGCGTCCCGACCACGGTGCTGGGGTGCGGCATGGTCAACATCCACCGGCATGATGAATACTGCACCATCAGCGACATGGTTAAAAGCGCGCAGCTTGTTGTCAGTATTGTGCAGACGGCAGCCCAGCAATAGAAAAGCGACAGGGAAATTAACCGTTGCTGACCCAGGCCATCGGCGAAGTCACAAAGCAGATTAGAGAGCGCATCGGGGCGCAGGAGCTGGAAGTCCAAGTGGTCGGAGGCCAGGCACGCCAGGCCTTATGCTACCCCGCCCTTACCGGCGCAGTCCAAGTGGGCGACCAGGTATTATTGAACACCACCGCGCAGACCCTAAAATTAGGCACGGGCGGCTATGACTTTGTCACGGCGAACCTCACCAACCCTGCCGCCCAGGGCGCAGCGCTCGGCGACGGGCATATCATCAAGGCCCGCTACCTGCCCTGCCAGCACGCGGTCTTGACAGTGGAAGAGCAGCCCGAGCACGCCACTGTGTGGACGCGCAGGCTCAAGAACATGCCCGTTCTGGTGGGGCAGCTCCATTCGCAGATCGCCCCCGCCGCCGCCGCTCTGCACCTGAGCGGCAAACACAGGGTGGCGTATGTGATGACCGACGGCGGGGCGCTCATGGCAGGCTTCAGCCGCTTGATCGGGGAACTCAAAGAGGCCAATCTGCTGCACGCCGTTTTCACCTGCGGGCAGGCATCGGGCGGCGACTATGAGGCCGTGACACTGCACTCGGCCCTGCTCGCCGCAAAGCATATTGCGGGGTGCGATGCCGCCCTTGTCTGCCAGGGGCCGGGCAATGCGGGCACCGGCACCAAGTACGGCTTCAGCGGCATGGAGCAGGCCCAGAACTTGGACATCGTCAGAGCATTGGGCGGCAAGCCCATCGCGATTGTGCGCATGTCCGAGGCCGACCCGCGCCCGCGCCACCAGGGTGTCAGCCACCACACGCGCACGACGCTGGACATGGCCTACTCCCGCTGCCTTGTCCCTGTTCCGGTGGGGGCCGACACAGCGGCCCTGCCGCCGGGCCATGACATCCGCGAAGTGGAGGGCACACAAGCCGCTTTGGACTTGCTGGCGTCGCTCCATATTCAAGTGACCACGATGGGGCGCACACTGGAACAAGACCCGCTCTTCTTCCACGCGGCGGCGGCTGCCGGGCTTGTGACTTAGGATAAGAGAGGAAGAGGAAGAACCTCCTCTTGTGCATGGGAACGGCCCTCATTCCCCAGCGAAGAAGCCCTCACCCCCCAGCCCCCTCTCCTGCACTGCATTGGTCAGCACTGGCTACCCGGAGGGCACCCCTAGTCGCAAAGCCTCCGTAGCGGGGAACAACCCCTAGTCGCCAAGCCTCCACCTTCCAGGTGCCTTCCAGGCCTGCCAGTGCAGCGCCAGTGCGCGAGCGGGGTAAAGACCTGGAAGGCTGGCAGACCCGGAGGGCCGCCTCTTTAAGCCCCATCAGACACACGTTAATAATCAAACCAAGCAAGGAAAGTCACACCGTGAGCAACGTACCCACAGAAGAACATGTCACCAGCGCCCGCCGCATCTACGAAGGCAAAGTCGTTAACCTGCGCGTAGACACCGTCGTCCTGCCCGGCGGCAAGACCAGCGAACGCGAGATTGTAGAACACCGGGGCGCCGTCGCCCTCGTTCCCATCACCCCCGGCGGCCACGTCGTGCTGGTGCGTCAGTGGCGCACGCCCGCCCAAGCCGTGCTGCTGGAAATCCCAGCCGGCACGCTGGAGGAGGGCGAAGACCCCGAAGCCTGCGCCCACCGCGAGCTGGGAGAAGAAGTCAACTTCGCCGCCGGACGCATGACCAAGATGTGCGAGATGTACACCGCGCCCGGCTATTCCACCGAGCTGATCCATCTGTACCTCGCCCAGGAACTCACCCCCATGCAGGGCACGCCCGACGCGGACGAGTTTCTGGACATTGTCACTCTGTCCCTGTCGGACGCCATCGACAAGATTGACACGGGCGAGATACGCGATGCCAAATCCATCAGCGGCCTGCTGATGGCCGCGCGCGCGCTGCCGGCGCGCGGGGCGCACGGCACGGAAAACGCCTGATGCCTCCTGCCACGCGCACGCCGAAACGGGAAGCCGTGGCCGCCTGCGCCCTGCTGCTGCTGGTTGCCGCCTGCGTGTTTTGGCCCTGGCTCTTCGCGGGGCGCGCGCTGTATTGGGGCGATTTCGGGGTGTACTTCCAGCCGGGGCTGCACTTTGAGCGCGCGCAGCTCGCGCGCGGCATCCTGCCCTTGTGGAACCCGTGGATTTACTGCGGGATGCCGTTTGTCGGCAACCCGCAGATGTGGCCGCTGTATCCCGCGACTCTCCTGCTGCCCTGGCTGCCCGCATCCCGCTTTTTGACTGTGTCATGCGTGCTGCACCTGGCGTTGGGCGGCGCGTTCTTTTGGGCCTTTTTGCGCCGGGGCGCGCTGCAATTGGGCTGGTGGCCGTCCGTGCTGGGCGCGGCATCGTTTATGCTGGGCGGCTACCTGGTCACCAAAGCGCAGTACCCGAACATGCTGCAGGCGCTGGCCTGGACGCCGCTGGCGCTGCTGATGACCGAGCGGCTGATACTCCGGGGGACTGCGCGGGCGGCGCTTGCGCTGGGCTTTGCTTTGGGACTGCAATTGCTGGCGGCCCATGCGCAGGTGACGCTGTACACCGTATATCTGGCTTTGATACTTGGCCTTTTCCGCGTGTGGGGGCAGGGCAAACGAGCCTGGCTGCGCAGCGCAGGGTGGGGGATTGTCGCGGGCGCGGTCGGGCTGGGACTGTCGTGCGGGCAGTGGCTGCCGGTCGTGGATGCCCGCCGCCTGGCTGTCCGGCAGACGCTGTCCTTGATCCATGTCAATCGCCTGCACCTGCCGTTTGTGGAGCTGACCAATTGGGTGCTGCCCTTTCGGTACGGCAATCCCCTGCACGGCAGTTACGCCGGGGCGGGGGCGGCCTGGGAGACGGCCTGCTATGCGGGCACGCTGACGGTGGTGTTGGCTTTGGCGGCTCTCGGGCGCGGCCTGCGCGTGCCCGAGGCGCGGCGCGAGACGCTGTTCTGGCTTGCCGTGTTTGCCGGGAGCCTTTGGCTGGCAACCGGCATAAGCGGCGGTTTGTTTCGGGTCGTGTATGCGTTCGTGCCCGGCATGACGCTGTTTCACGACCCCGCCCGCTTTCTCCTGGGCACAGCCATTGCCCTGCCGGTTTTGGGCGCGCTGGGCTTGCAGGCCGTGCTTTATTCGCCCCGGCTTGCACAGCCGCGCCTTGCGCACTGGGTCGGGGCGGCGTGCCTGCTGGCGCTCGTTCTGGACATGACCCCTTACGACCGGGGGCTGTATCCGACGCAGCCTGTCCGGCTGCTGGAAGACCCCGCGCAGGGGTCTGCCGTGCTCCGGGCCGAGCGCGCCGACCCGGTGCTGGCATCCCGCGCGGGCCGCGTCCTGACTGTTGACGATGACGCCGCCTCCGATGAGTTTCAGCAGTGGACCGACTACGGCGCGCAGCTGCCCGGCTATGTGCCGCGCCTGGCCCAAACCATGATGCCGAACCTGCCTGCCCTCGCGGGCCTCGCGGACGCGGGCGGCTATGAACCCCTGGTGCTGGCGCGCAGCGCCATGCTGAGCGGCACAGCCATCGGCAGCCTGCGCGCGGCGGGCGGCGGGCAGGCAAGGTCGGCCCAGTCTGCAAACGCCATTGCCCCTCTGCTGGGGTGGATGAGCGTGCGCGCGGTTATCGCTTATCGGCCTCAGCCTCCGCTGCCCATCCCCGGCCTCGCGCCTGCCCTGACCTGGGCCGACGGCGACGGCGTACACAGGGGCTTTGTCAATGTCAACACGCTCTGGCAGCCGCGCGCGCGCGTTTACCCGGCCTGGCGGGTGGTGCCCCGCAATGCCCCCTTTGCCCCGTCGCCCGTGATGCTCCTTGAGCCGACGGTAGAAGGGAATGCGTCTGTGTCCCATGCCGCGCCCGCCGCGCCCCTCCCGGCCGTGCTGGTGCGCGATGACCCGGACTGGGTGGCTGTTGCGCTCCCCGCCGCCGCCACCCGAACCGGCGGCCTGCTCGTGCTGGCCGATACGCACTTTCCCGGCTGGGCGGCGCAGATAGACAGCCGCCCTGCGCCCGTTCTGCGCGCGAACGGCGTGTTCCGGGCGGTTGTTGTCCCGGCGGGCGCGCGGCGGGTGGTGTTCTCGTACCAGCCGGTCTCGGTGCGGCTGGGCCTGTATGTTTCACTGCTGACGACTGCCCTGCTCGCGGCGGGCGGCGTGTGGCACGCACGAAAGGAACGCGCATGAACTTAGGCCTGAGCATGTGGAGCTGCGTCGCTCTCTGGAAGCAGGACACGCTGGACATCCCCGGTTTTATTCGGCTGGCCGCGCAGTGGGGCGTGGACGGCGTGGAGCTGCTGGACTTCTTTTGGCGCGACCGGGAAGCCGAGATGCCCGCCGTGCGGGACGCTCTGCGTGAAACCGGCCTGCCTGCGTGCGTTTACAGCGTGTCCAACAACTTCGCCCTGCCCGACCCGGCCGCCCGCACCGATGAGCTGCTGACCATCACGCAGGGCGTGGACGCCGCGCTGTCGCTGGGGGCGCAGATCGTGCGCGTGTTCGCGGGGAACGCCCCGGACGGTATCGCCCCCAGCGATGCATTCCGCTGGATCACCCTGGGCCTGTCGGCAGCGGCGGACTATGCGCAGCAAAGGGGCGTGACCCTGGCCCTGGAAAACCACGGCCTCTTGGCGGGCCTGAGCGGGCAGGTGTCTCTTATTCTGGACGCCGTGAACAGCCCCGCCCTGCGCGCCAACCCCGACACGGGCAACTTTCTCTTGGTGCAGGACGTGCCCGAAAACGCCTGCGGACGCCTCGCTCCCCGCGCCGCAATGGTGCATCTGAAAGACTTTGTCGCGGTACCCCCCAATTATCACGGCGCCGCCTATGTGGCTGTCAATGGCGCCAAGTACGCCGGCACCGCCCTGGATGAAGGCGAGGTGGACCTGCCCGCCTGCCTTGCCAGTCTCCGCGCAGGCGGCTTTGACGGCTGGGTGAATATCGAGTACGAAGCCGCCGAAGACCCCCGGACGGGAGTGGCGCGCTCGGTCGCAAACGCCCGCCGCCTGCTGCAAGCCGTGTGACACGGCATGCCGTGGCAGGAGAGCCTTCACCCGCCAAACAACTCTCGCTTCTGCAAGCCCCCTGAACGTTATAAGGGAAATGGGCACGGTTGCCTCCGCGCCCAAACCAGGTATCATAAAAGGCGTGATTACTTCCCGGCCCGCCGCCCCGCGCGATAGGCTTCGCCAGATAGACTGGGCCACCGTGGGCGTCGTGCTGCTGATTTGCATCGGCGGCGTGCTGGCTATCAAAAGCGCGCGGCACGGCGACCCGCACCCCCTAGACCTTGTGCGCAAGCAGGGCGTCGGCGTCGTGCTGGGCGGCGGGCTGATGCTTGCCGCCGCCCTGTCGGACTATGGCGTGCTGCTCAAGCGCATCGCCCGGTATCTTTATCCCCTCAACTTAGCTTTGCTGAGCGTGGTTTTGATCGGCCATGTCGGGCACTCGTCGCACGGGGCGCAGCGCTGGATTTCACTCGGCCCGGTGCAGTTGCAGCCGTCCGAGTTCGCCAAGGTGATCCTCATCTGCACCCTGGCCTTGTTTCTGGTGCGGCATCGGGAAACTCTCCATACCTGGCCGACTTTGCTGCACTCGCTTGGGCATATCGGCGTGCCGATGCTGCTGATTGCCAAGCAGCCGGATTTGGGCACGTCGCTGGTGCTGCTCGCCATCTGGCTGGGCATGACCGCGATGGCCGGCGCGCGCCCCGTCCATTTGCTGCTTGTTTTGCTTGCGGGCACCGTGCTGTTTGCGGGCATGTGGCACTACGGCGTATTACTCAAGGACTACCAAAAGAACCGCCTGGAAGTCTTTTTGAACCCCGATGCCGACCCCCGCGACTCCGGCTATCACCTGCGGCAAAGCGAGATCGCCATTGGGTCGGGCCAGTTTACCGGCGAGGGCTACGGGCACGGCGAGCAGGCCAGCGGCAATTTTATCCCGGAGCAGCACACCGACTTTATCTTTACTGTGATTGGCGAGGAGGGCGGCTTTGTCGGGTGCATTGTTTTGCTGGCTTTGTATTTGTTTGTTTTGGAGCGGGGCGTGCTTGCGACCGAAGGCTGCGAAGACACATTAGGCCGATTGCTCGCCACCGGCGTCCTGTCCCTGCTGACTTTCCACATTGTCGTCAATGTCGGCATGACGATGGGCATCATGCCCGTGGTCGGCGTCCCCTTGCCCTTCTTTTCCTACGGCCTGAGCAGCCTGCTGGTGAACTTTGCCGCCGTCGGGCTATTGCTCAGCGTCGCCGCCCGCCGCCGACGTGTCGTGTTCTAAACCTGCGCCCGCTTCGCCCCTGTCGAGGCGTTCTATGATTGCCTCTGCCAATCCTTTGAGTGTTTACCGGCAACGCCCATTCCCCGCACAGTCAATTCAATGACAGCACATGTACTTCGCACAGTCAAATGACAGACACAACACATAGGAGTCACAGACACAACACAGATAACACACATACGAATCACAGATAACACACAGGCAATTCAATAGCAACTCACACAGCATTGACACTGGACTGACACTAAAATTGCTCACAAATCATAGGGAATTCACAGCCAGCCCAATGAGTTACCCCTTGCATTCCACAGCTCTATATAATATAATCAAGCAAGCCGCCACGCACAACAATCTAAGCCATGCGGTAGAATAACAAGTTAGGTTGCAGCAAGTAGGCTTACGCTACTTGTCCTGTACGCGGTGCGACTACGGATGCTAAGGAGAATATGTTGACGAAGTACAGTTTATTCTATCAAGTAATTGCTATCGTGACTGTTATATCAGTATCGGGTTGTTCAGACAATCAAACGGCGCAAAAAACTTCTAGCGACATACCCGCCACCTCTGTTCCCGCCACTGCTATACCTAAGGCCTCTGTGTCTGCTACCTCGCCTCCAGACTCTAGAACCAGTGTTCCTTCTGCGGCGAACAAACCTAAAGAGCAAAAATATGACCCAAGAAGTGAGGCAGCCGCAGTGTTTCAAGGGGGAGCAAAGCTATCAGACAAGGACATCGCATGGTTTATAAATGCCAAACCAGGTGATGACAAATATGGGCTAAATCTATATATGTCACACGATTTCTTTGACTTGTCTGATGACGAAAAGAATCGGTTAACACAAAAGTATTTGAAGCAATGGAAATATTCACTCAAAGAGGTGGAAATCAAGGTTCCCCAGAATTCAACATTGACCATTAACTTTTATGATGTGATGAATAATCAGTTTGTGAAAAGCGTGACGAATGACGGGGCCAATGAACAGTAGGCTTATGCAGTAATTGAATGGAGAAGATATTGAGTGCGTTAGCATCATATTGGGCTGAAGGGAATATATCAGAATATCCTTACATTCACCCACAGGACGTGCCATTTTTTAAGCAACATCGACCTGATGACTTAAACCACCCTCGCGTAGATGCCATCAATTTTCCCGCTGATGTGCTGGCTAATGATCCACACTTTTTTCATCTTTCATTGCTACCTGTTCCATACATCGGGGACTTGGACAAAGCTAATGTGTTTATACTGATGCTCAATCCGGGTTTCAGGAAACAAGAATATAAAGTGGAAGCACTTCCCGGCGTAGAAAACGCACTATTGTCTACTTTGAACCAAACACGGGCTTCGGCAGACTATCCTTTTTGGTATCTTGACCCAGATTATCAACAACATCCCGGTCACTCATATTGGGTTGATAAACTTAAAGGGGTAGGCGATTATCAGGAAATTAGTCAGCGATTGGCAGTGCTTCAGATGATGCCCTACCACTCTGAGGCGTTTAATGCAAATAAATTAACACAAGAATTGCCAAGCGCACAAATTGCGAAAGATTATGTTCAGAGCGTTATCTTGCCAAAAGCGAAAGCAGGTAAAGCTCTTCTTATTGTTGCACGTCAAGTGCGTAATTGGGGTTTCTTGCCCGAAGATGCCTCTGAAAACATAATCATTTACTCACGCGGTGAGAGCAGAGGAGCAAATGTGAGTTCAGGAAGTCGGGGCGGCAAGGCTATTATAAACTGGCTTTCACAAAAGAACTAATTTGCTCGTCTTAATCAAGCCAGCCGCCACGCACAACACGCCAAACCGCACGGCAGATTAAACGCTTAATACAATGGCCCTCGCTCTTCTCTTCTGCGGTTCCCCTGAATTGGGGCGGAGGGCTATCTTAACGGAACAGCAGCGGCAATGTGCGGCGGCAGGCCTAAAACAAAAGCATCCCATGACCGCCGCGTCGGGCTGCATTACCGGGCGCTTGCACGGGGGCGTCTGGCCCAAATAGAGGATAACGGGACGCAGCGCTTGAAAGGCAAACCATGAAAACAAGCGAACTGATTGTCTGTTCACCGGAGATACTCAGCGGCACGCCCGTTTCCATCAAGAACCTGACGGACTACCTCGAAGCAGGCGACACGCTGGATGTGTTCTTGGAAGACTTCCCATCCGTGTCAAGGGAACAAACGATTGCATTCTTAGAACAGGCGAAAGAGGCGCTGCTTGCTCAAGTCGCCTAGTCTGCCGCGCGTCCTGCTGGATGAGTGCCTGCTGGTCAATGTCGCAGCAGACAGGCTTACGCCGTTTGTCCTGTGCGCGGTGCGGCTGACAACATAACTTCCGTTGCAGCCGCGCGGCGAGGACGGGGCGCGCTTGGCGGGAGCGCCTGCGCGCGAGGCTGAACTCAGTCCGTTGGGCCGCTACGGCTTTAGCTCCGGCGGCCAGACCTCCTCTGGCTTTGTCGGCGTCGCTGCCGTCTGTGCCACCGGATGGGCTGGCGAAGACCGCTCTTTGGTATCATGTCTTTCGATTGAAATATCCCTACCCCGGAGGCGCTTCCTTTGAAATCCTGCATGGCAATCGTTCCTAAGAAATCCCTTGTTTCGCCCGCGCTGTTCTGTCTTTTTGCCCTCAGCGTCACGACAACTGCCTACGCACAAGCCATCTCCAAACCAAACCACTCTCCTAAAGAGATATCGGCCACAAAAACCATCACGACATTACCCGAACGGCAAGCGGAAGTTTTTGTTGGTTCGAGTGACTATGGCGGTTTGCCTACGGCATGGGAGGAGCTGGCAAATCCAGACAATTATTCGAAATGGAATTATGTGCGGACCCATGCCAATGGATTTTATACCAACTTTGCCATGATGGACCATGTCTTTGCTCATGGCACAACTCCTTTGCAAATGTCCATCAACATGGCAAACGCCTTCACTCATAAAGATGCTTTTTACGAAACTGATATGAATTACCCAGAAGCGCAAGATGAGAGAAATATCAAATGTTTAACTTCCGGCGGATTCAATATCCTTTCTACCAGCTTAAACTACGGTATCTCCACAGAACGAGTTCAAACACTTAAAAACTACAAGGGCAAGAGAGAATGCTTGACATTGATGGGGCCTTGGACACTGGGCGGAGATATTCTAAGGGACGCTCCCGGAAACGCGGCGCTGAGAGAAAACATCAAAGCGACCGATGGAATGTCTGCGGACAGCCCCCTCAGGCTTTGGTATAATGATGACCAGTCTACACGTGAAGGATTGTATTCGACAGTGACCTTTACAAATCAGTTGAATAAAACCTCGGCTGTCATGCTGGCTCCTCCTGACTCCAATGATCGGCCCGGATATGGCGGCCCAAGTTTTTTGCAGAGCAGCCAGATGATGGTTTTTGACCTTGAGGATCACCATGCTGTTCCTGCAATATGGGCGGTTTATCCCTATGGAGCAGTTACGAGCTTAGCCACTTTCCCGGAATCGGTGGTGGATGCAGAAGGAGATACGGTAGCGCCAGACACCAAGATGGGTGTGGCTTATTGGCTGATTAAACATTTTAATACGTTTCCCAAAGTGACTTTGCTCGGGAGCGGTGTTGTAAAAACGGGTGCCCAAGTTATCCAGAAAAGCGGGAGCCATGCGATCGTCTCTCTTGGCAAAGGAAAGAAGGGCAGCACTGAATGTACGATGCCTTTTGTCATTTCGAATGGGTTCGCTCCGGGCATCGCCATTTCTCCCGTGATCCGGGCCATTATAAGCAACAGTGAGGGCTGGGACATTCAGTTTAAATTACGAGGAACAAAAGTAACAGATTCGGTGGTTTCTGACGGCGGCTTAAACTTTGTCGGTGGCGCCCGGATTTCCAAAAATAATCCATGTACTTTGGAAATAAGTATTCATGCGAAAAAGGATAGTCCAACGCCCGTTACCATTGAATTGCAGACGATGAGCAATATTTCTAATACTGAAAATAAAGAGATCAGCTTTACAATCGTCGCAAAAGTTCAGAAGCGGCCCCGGTAGTCATTTTTTCCTTTTCTGCACGGATAAATGCTCGCCCCCGTCCTGCGGCCTAGCGGCCTAGTTCACTTGCGACACCAGCAAGCGTTGCCAAACGGAACGCATAGGACACCGGGCGGGTGGCGTCGGGTGCAGCGGTTCATATGTTACTATGGACGTGGGTGTAAGCCCGGAAAGACACGGTGGGCTGAACAAGAGCGGTGCAGCGCAGGAGACGTCAATCTCGCATAACAGAGCGTGCCCGGTCTGCCGGGGTTCTTCCAACTCGAACAGTATCACGTGGAGGCGGCACTTGTCAACCCGGGGCAATCCACCCGGTGCGGTAGCCGTCATCCCGCATTTATGAGAGCGAGAAAAGAACCCTTGAACAGCCCTAGCAGGAACAACCCTTCCGCGCGGATTGGGCGGATCAGGCCAGGGCCGCACTGGCGGAAAAAGCAAGGGGAAAAGATCTCGTTCCGGCTACTTGACAACACAGTATCTGTTGGGCCGCTCACTGCGCCCGCTTCAGTACAGCAGCGTCTTTCCCTGTGCCGATTGTCAAGGTGTCGCCGACCAGACTGGCGTCCCAGACGACCGGGCCGCGCGGTGCGTTGCTAGAGCGGATGTTGTAGAAGACGAGGACGTGGCCGTGGACGAGGTAGTTCGCGTCGGATCGCCCGTATCCGCGCTGAACAAGTCCGTCCGGGCGGAAGATCATCGCCAGGGGGAAGTGAGCCACCCGCCCGGTCGCATCTATCTGGGGAAAGTACCCGTTCCATCGGCCTAGAATGGTTGCGCCTGAAAACCTGTCCCTATCAGCATACGCAACCGACAGCACGACACCGGTAGCAATGAGCGCGGCTGCGAAGAAGACGTAGCGGCGATGCAGCCGTTGGGTTGCCATTCCTCTATCCTTTCCTGAGGTTGGATGAAGGCGTCTTCATCTCGTTGTCCTACATGGCCGTCATCCTACGCCGAGAGCGGCAGGACGCGGGCCTTCAGAAGATCGAAACTCGCACGCCCATAGCCCTGACGCTTGATCAACTTCAGATTGAGGAACTTCAGCCGGCTGACGTTCCCCTCCGTCGGCCCATTGCTCCACTCCAGAGCGAACGCCGCCTCCACCGCCGCCCGGTCCGCCCGAAGACCCCGCGCGAACGAGACGAAACACGACAGGCCGCTGGCGCTGGCACGCTCTAGCCAGGACTCCAGTTCGTCCGCCGTGCGACGGCGCATCATGTTTTTCCGTTTCGTGAGCGGAACCCTTTTAGCGTATTCTACTTATTTGGGAGGAACTGTTACTGACTTCCGTCTGCAATAAAATCAATTCTTTGCCGCCCGTGAAGCGAACGGCAATCTCTGTGACCTTATCCGGGATGGGTGTCGCGATCGACGCTTCTTGACCGGGCGCAATGGAAACCGCCTCGCCGGCTTTGCCGTTCAGCTCTACCGTCATCGCGGCGATTGTCCTAGAGGGATTGCGAACGCGGGTGACTATAGAGCGGCTGCCGGCGGGCACGCGCGCAAAGAAAACGCCGCTGCCCATAGGGGAGGACGGGTTCTCGTCCACAATATGGCAGTTGCCATTGTAGCTGAAGGGGCCGAACGCGCGGCGCCCATTTGGGACTGCCTGCGACGAATACAGGCCGGGCGCGGCGGGGTTTGGAATTTGCGCCCGGCCTGCATTGACTAACAGCCCGTATTGCGGGCCGCCGATCAGGCCGCGTTCGGTATGGTAATCCCCCCAGACAATCGGAGAGTCAATCAGGGGGCGGGCATAGTGTCCATTCGCAGCGGACGTATAGGAAATCAGATTGCGCAGCAGACAGTCAGCGATGGGGTCGAGGCCGCTACGGGCTGTCAAGTCAAAGCCGGAGATAAGAATGGAGCCGCGCCCGGCGAAGACTTCCCCCAGCGCGGTTTCCGACAGGCCACGCCCGAAATCAGCCAGAACTGCCGTCCGTGCCAGATCTTCCTGATGAGCGGCTTGAAAACACAAACCGACCGGGTAGATTGCTGGAAGGCCGGGTTTTGTTTCATCCCATCCGGTCGGGTCAGACCAGGTTTGCAGGCGGCGACGCGGAACCTCTTGAAATACGGGATGCTCCGGACGCTCCGGATTGATATACATGCCGCTGCCGCTACTGGCGCTTGCGGAAGCAAACCGCAGATCGACACCTAGCCACCCGGCATTCTTCGCGAGAATGGCCGCCACCTGCCGCAGAAGCAAAATATGGCTTCCTGCCAGCACCATCTTCTTCAGTGTGCCCTGCTGCTTCGAGAGCACGGCATCCCATGCATTTTCCCCGATTACGAGCGCATTTCCCGGAAGAACCGCGCCCACGTTTGTGATGAGTGTGATCGGGATCCCCAGTTTTCGCAATGCATGCGCTGTCTTTCCCACCGGGTCGTAGACTGCGATACCTGCCTCCCGTCCGGCGGCTGCAGGGACAGGGTCACGCGCTGCCACATAAAGGCCTACGCTGTTGGAGGAGACCTCCGCGTCGCTTCGCAGGATACGCCCGCGCAGCAGATATTCCCCGCCGGGCAGCGCAGACGGGAGCGTGAGCGCAATGGATTGTGATTTGGCCGCGTAGTACGGGACGAAAGGAAGGGAGGAACTGCCGCGCAGCCGGACGACGCCGTCCTTGCCGACCATCTCATAATGCAAGGTCGCGCCATGGAGGTCGCTGCCGTCACGCGCATCATTCACGACATGCGCGATGGCATGAACCGTCGCTCCGGCATAGACCTGCGGCGTCCATATCTCCCAGCTCAGCAGCACCGGCTGGTAGGAAATACGCATCTGATCCGCAACCGGCTTTGCCCCCATCTGCGCGAATTGCGTGACGCCTTGATAGTGATAAAAAACGTCGGTGAAGGGCATGACGCCAGCGGGTTGTGGATTGAAGGTGCGCAGGCGGCGTTGGAGTTCAATAATCCGCCCGGTCAGAAAGGCTTGATAGGCGAGGCTGTCGGCGGCGGGGGTCAGAGTATGCCCCGCCCACGTCAGCGACGGCGGCAGCTGTTTGCTTTCGATGCTGAAACGTCCGTCCGGGCCGGTGTAGGCGGCCACCGTTTCCGTGAATGTGATCGGCTGAACTTTAGGAAGAGCCTTGCGGTAGCGGTAGTAGGTGAGGAAGTCGCGGTTGTACCAGCCGGAATACGGGTGCTGATCGTTAATGTCGCCTGACTTTCCATGCCCAAACCCGGCATTGCCGATAAACAAGCGATTTGGGTCCCAGACCCGTAGCACGCGGTATGCCCGGCTCAGGAAGTCGGCATAGCTTTCGCTCCGTGTCGGCATCTCATTCGACAGGATATCGATGACGACGGATGGATGCGGGATGACCTGTTCAAAGTGATCGTGCTTGTAGGCCGTGATGCTGGCATCGAAATCCGTGGGCGGCGCGGTGCGGCTGCCTCCCGGCGCGGCCCCATAGCGTCCCTGAAAGACCATCATCCCCAGTTCGTCGCACGCATTCAGCCACGTATCCGTGTTGCCGCCGGTTCTCACGATGTTGATGTTGCGTCTCTTGAGGTCGCGGATATAGGCGTGGGCAAAAACGGGATCATTCGCCACCGACGCCGCCGTGCCGCGACCGGGCGGGTTAATGGAATTGCCGCACAGAAAAAGTTTACGCCCATTCAGCAGGAACTGGCCATTCTGCGTCGTGAACGAGCGGAAGCCGAAGCGCACGGACTGACTGACAGGCGGCATTTGCGGCCCACTCGCCGTGATGGTAAGAGTGTAGAGATGGGGAGCCTCCAGGTCCCACAGAAGCGGAGAAAGGCCGCTGACCTGCTGGACTGCCGTCGTGGATTGGCCGGGCAGCAGGTCAGCGTGACCGGCAGGCCCTTCCCAGAGGGTGGCTCCCTGAGGCCAGGCGGAAATCTTCCCCTGCAGATAAACCGTGCCGGATGATGCGGCGGCAAGCGTGGTCTCGATACGGACATTGTCGGCCCCGGCAAAAGGCAGAAGCTTCTCGATACGCAGCACGGGCATCCCCGCCGCTTCCACCTGCGGCGTGATGGGAAGCATCAGTAGAGCGAACAGCAAGAAAAAGTAAAAACACTTCATGTATGACGCCTTTCGAACTAACAGGCTCAGCCCCGCAGGGAGAAAACGTGGGACGGAGAATTATATTGACTGGCTTGTTCTCATCAAGGGAACCGGCGCATCTGCGCGTTGGCGGAGTCGAGGAAGGCCGCCCAGTATTCGGGAGCGAGCGCATGCCCTCCGGGACGGATTGCGGGCAAGACGACCTAACCTCTGGCGCAAGATGTTGTTAAACTGTTCAATATGAGATTTTATTGGGGTGGCAAGTCTGACTGTCCCTCTCTCCTGTTGCTCGATGCGGCGGTAGTGATGGGGGCGGAGGCGAGAAGAGATTTGAAGAAAGTGATCATAGTAAGGGCAGCTTAAAAGCATTATTGCAATCTAAAGGCAAAGCTCCGCCGCGTCGCTCCTGCCGTTGCCTCACTCATTCGTGCCGCCACTGCCCTCAGAACCGTAGGTGCCAGGACTGAATTCAATCTGCGTAGGTTCGACGCCTGCCTGCCGCAATGCCTCTTCGATACGCACGTACTTGTTGGTTTTTTTGCGCGATACGGCGGCAACGCGTTCCAGACGGACAGCGTACAGGAGATTGGATGCTTCCATATACCCCAAACCCGCCACCCTGAGTTTAGACTCTGCTTCCCAATCCGTCATCCTTGTGCCTACCTTCACGCTGTAGTGCGGTCGAACGGTTAATCTCAGCCGCCGCCGCAGGCGGCTGTCCATCGCCTCCCCCAGCGTCCCTCCCCACACCGTTGATCGTGGCCTTAAGGTCTTGGGCGGCGGCCTCGAACGCCTCCAGTGCCTTTGGGTCGTTGATGAGGTTCCGGTTTGCCCACACGATGGTGGAGCGCAGGTGGTCGGCGATGTTGATGCTCTTCATGGTTCTCCTGATTTCCTTTGGTCGATTGCCGCAAATGTCCATCAGCTCTTCCAGGCAATGACCTGTGCGATTCGGGCGCGGCCGTATTTGAGGTTCTGCGCGACGTTCGCATTGATCTCGGCGGCGTCCGGCCCTAGGACCATGGCGACGAGATTAAACAGGCCGGGCGCGGCGGGGGCCAGCGTCGCGGCGGAACCCTGGGCGGCCTGCGCTGCCCGGAGGCCAGCCATCCACTCCATCATCTGAGGCGTCCGGTCGGTCGAAGCGACCGCACCAAATCCGGCGGCCCGCAGCGCCTGCACCACTTCCTCTTCAGTCACGGGGAAGCTGGTCTCTTGGGTCCGCGCCCACGGCAGCGGGTAGGTCAGTGGCTCGCCGCTGCTGCTCAGGATGTCGTAGACGGCCAGCCGCCCGCCCGGCCTCAGCACGCGGTGGATGCCCGCGTAGAGCCGCTCCTTGTCCTGGATGTTCATGCCGACGTGCATCATCCAGGCGGCGTCAAAGCTTTCGTCGGGGAACGGCATATCGAGCGCGTCCCCCTGCACGAACGTGAGGCGGTCCGCCAGACCCGTTCGTTCGGCTAAGGTCTTGGCGATCTCGATATAGGCCGGGGTCAGGTCGATCCCGGTGACGTGACAGCCGTACTGCCCCGCCAGGAACCGGGCGGGGCCCCCGAAGCCGCTGCCGACGTCGAGGACGCTCTCCCCGCTCTTGATTTCTAGCGCCTCAGCGATTTCTTTGGTCGCTTCCATGCCGCGTGCATGGAACTGATCGATGGGGGCCAGTTTGGCCCATTCGATTGGCCCCTCGCCGAAGCCCGCGTCCCGCAGGGCCGCGTCGAGCCTGCCGGGGAGGTTTTCGGCTGTGTAGTGCTGCTGGACGGTGTTCAATGTGCTCATCGTTTTTGTTTTCCTTGGTCTGTTGCGATTACGAGATGCCTTCTCTGCGAGAGGTTGACTGCATGGCAAGTTCCGGTTTTAGCGCGTTATCACGGCCCTGACTGGAATGGCCTTCTCCATTCTCGGAGCGTATCCCGTCTCTGCCATGACGCGGTGTTCTTGACCCCAGGCGGGAGATTGGTAGTTGAAAGAAAGCATCGCGGGAGTCGGGAGGTGCTGTACTACCGTGCCTACAATATTGCCTGTCGCCTCGCTGACGAGGATAGGAACCGCCTTGGCATTGGTCATGACGCGATCTCCTTTTCTGTCTCAGTGGAAGATGGAGTGAAGGCCTCACTATGCTTGGAAATGAACATGCCCCCAGCTTGCTCTGAGCGGCCTCAAAATGGGTGAAGGCCTCACTATGCTTGGAAATGAACTCTTCCACCGTCATCGGCGCTCTCCCCGTGAGGCGCTCGACGACGTCGTTCGTGCCGCTGAAGAGGCCGTTGTTGTGATCGGTGACAGCCTCGCGCAGATGCTGAAAGATGACCGGCTCACCGTCCCCATTGGTGGGATTGGACTCGGCGTATCCGCTTATCGCGTCGTTCCGGGTTGACCCCGTTCTCCCTGCCAGGAAGGCGTCGCGCATCATCTCAAACGGGACTTGCTGGTACTCGACCTGTTTACCGAGGACGGTGCCAGCGAGAGCGATCATCTCCAGGAATGTGTACTCAACGGACCCGTACAACGAATAAATCTGGCCGGCATGAGGTTTGGGATCTTGCAGGATGCTTGCGATGACCCGGCCTTGGTCCTCCGCTGCAATGGGAGCGTGCCGACCGGACCCATAGGGGGCGAAGACCTTCCCCTGCCGGATCATGGGGGAGAAATACAGGAACCATTCGGCAAAGAAAGTCGGCCTGAGGTGAGTCGCGGGGATGGCGGACCAGTCGAAGACCCGCTCGGCGAGCCAGTGCTGAAAGGCGGCATGGCTGCTGGCGTCTTCCCGCGCGATCTTCTGGGACATGTTGACGATAGCGTCCACGCCCGCTTCCTTTGCGGCCTGCGCGAACTGCGCGGTTGCCTGCACCAGTCCGGGTGCGATGGGGAAGCAGAAATAAGCCCGCTGCGTGCCTTGGAGCGCTTTTTGGACCGTGTGAAAGTCCAAAAGATCGCCGATGACCACCTCCGCCCCCTGGTCCCGCAGCCTCTCGGCGCGCTCGTCCTCGCGGTGGACCAGCGCCCGCACGTCCTGTCCGGCTTCGAGCAAGGCGGCCACGGCTTCGCTCCCGGTCGCGCCGGTAGCCCCGGTAATCAGATACTTGGTATTTTCCATCACTTTTCCTTTCGATGTAAGACTGAAGGGCTTAACGCAGGATGCGAATTTACGCAGGATGCAGATTTACGCAGGATGCAGATGGGCCGTCTGCCCGTTTGCCGGCAGCGGACGCTCCAGCTCCGGCTTGTGGGCCGGAACCTTCATCACCCCATTGCTCTGCGTATCGTGGCTGCTGTGCCACTCCGCCGAGTCCGCGCTCAGAGAAGCGTGCTTCTGGTCGGAGAAATCGCTCAGATGGAGCTGGCGGGTTCGGTCCGGCCTCCCGCGCAGCATCGCGGCGTTCGACATGCCCAGCAGCCGCAGTGTGCCGCCGAGGCTGCGCCGGGCGTCGGGCATGGTCTGCGCGTAGCGCCGGACGATGGTCTCGTAGCTCTCGGCTTCGCGCCCCGTGAGGCGGCGCACAACGTCGTTCGGCCCGCCCACCGCGAAAGCTCCCTTCTGGTAGTCGAGCGCATACTCCGCGAACTGGGCGATGATGTAGTCGCCCATCTTCATTTCCTTCATTACCTTCTGAAAAATCCCAAGAGGCGCATCTATATACCGAACCTTTCTGCCGAGTACCTTGCCGACGGTCGCCACGATGTCGTCAGGCGACAGAAGCTGCGGGCCGGTGATCCGGTAGGTCTGCCCGGCATGCCCCTCCGGCCTCGCCAGGACTTCGGCCGCAACCCGGCCCATGTCCTCGTTCGAGGGCGCGGCGTTCTTCCCCGCTCCGTAGGGTAGCGGCATCAGGCCGAACTGGGCAGCCATTGGCAGGACCTGCATGTCGTTGTCAGCGAAGAAGCCGGGGTTGAGGATGGTCAGGCTACAGTCAGGGATCAGCGCGAGCAGACGGTCGGAGAGCCAGGCTTCGCGCGTTTGCACCGACGGATGGGCAGGATTAGAAAGCCACTGGCCCATGGCCGCAATGGATTCGATCCCTTGCTCGGCGGCCACCGAGGCAAACGTCGCCGTGGCGGTGAGGTATCCTTCCAGTGCGGGGGTGCAGAAGTAGGCCCGCTGCACCCCCTTCAAGGCGCGGCGCATGTCAGCGACGTCTTTCATCGAGCCGACGATGATGTCCGCGCCCCTGTCTTTCAGGCTCCGGCTGCGGGCGTCCTCCCGGCGGACGAGGGCAGTGACGGGGAAGCCTTCGCTGAGAAGCTGTAAGGCGGTCGGCAGGCCGGTCTTGCTGGCAGCGGCCATGACGAGGATTCTTGGTTTGCTCATTGCTGTCTCCTGAGTATCGTTCTATATGATGGTTGTCATACATTCGGGCCAAAAGAACCCGATTTTGCTCTGTTAGGTTACGATTTCGCCGTCGATGCTGAGGCCCCTCCCGCTGGACTTTGGGAGATCGTCTGATGGTAGTTTTGACCCCTACTCATCCCGCGAGCATCCATGCCACCGGCCGGACGGCGAGGGCGCGCGCGATGGCATCGCCGAGGCGGGGGGAGAGTGCTTCACCCAGTAGAAGCATATTCGCCGTGCGCGGCAAGACGACCCGAGGTCGCTTCCGGGAGACCGCTTCGACGACCGCATTGCCGACATATTCGGGCGAGAGCGGGGTCATGTGGCGGAAGGGAGCTGGCATCCGCGACTCGTCAGCCTCACGCAGAAAATCGGTGGCCGTCAGAGCGGGGTGTATGACGGACACTTGGATGTTCGCTCCGGCGCATTCCTGCCGCAGCGCATCGGAGAAGGCCGACACGGCATGCATGACAATCGCGTAGGACCCAAAGTCCGCGAACGACTTCCGCCCCATGACGGACGACATATTGACGACAGTGCCCGATCCTTGCTGACGAAAGATCGGGAGGACGCATCGGGTAACACGCACCATGCCGAACAGGCTAGCCTGAAGCGTCTCCCGAACATCCTTTTCGAACGTGGGCGACTCGACTCCACCGACCCGGCCGATGCCCGCGTTGTTCACCAGCACGTCCAGGCGGCCGAAGTGCTTCTTAACTCTCGCAACCAGGGCGTCCACCGAAAGTTCGGAAGTAACGTCGGTCGGTATGGAGAGGGCTTCCAATCCCATCTCCCGGATTTCCTGTTGGACACGCTTGAGCGCTTCCTCGGACCGGGCCGCCAGGACGAGCCGAGCGCCCTGCCGTGCGAAGGCCAGGGCAATCTCCTTCCCAATGCCTCGGGACGCTCCCGTGACCAGAACAACCTTCCCGTCAAATTGTCTCTTCATTGTTTGCTCCTTAAGGGTCGAGTGTGCAGAACTCATTATATGATTGTAATCATATAATGAGGGCAAAAAAAGTCGATGCCGCTTAGTCTGTGTTTTTAGCCTCCTCTATAAACTGGAGAAGATGTTCCTGTGCGGAGCGCAGGATGATCTTGCTCAGAACGGGATCGGACACGGCGCGGGCCAGGGACATCGCCCCGACCATGGACGCGAACATCACGCTAACCTTTTCCAGTTTCTGCGCTTGTGTATGTCCGGGCATATACTCCGCGATGGCATGGAAAGCCTCGAAAAGTCGCTTCGTGAATGCCTCGCGCACAGGCTCGGTGTGGCGGGCCAGTTCGGCCGTGAGGGTCGGCAGTGGGCAGCCGAGGGCGGGATTGTCTCGGTGCTCCTCGCTCAAGTAGTAGTCGAGCATCACGGGGAAGCCGCCCGCTTTTAAGGCACCGAGCATCATCTCGACGCTCTGGTCGAGAGCGGCGGCACTGGCCTCCGCGACGAGTCCCTCCTTGTCGGCGAAGTGCGCGTAGAAGCCGCCGTGCGTCAGCCGCAGGGTGCCCATGAGCTTGGCGATCCCAACCCCCTCGAAGCCGTGGGTACGGAATTCCTTTGAGGCTGACTCGACGATTCGGCGGTGCGTCTTCTCTTTGTGTTCGGGAGTGTAGGGCATGGCTCAGTCTCACTTGGTCTCAGTGCGGGAACAACCTCAAAAAATGATTATCATCATATTATACACCACGAACGCTCCGCAAGTTCCCAAATTGACGCTCTACAAATATATTATTTCCATCATATTATTCCGTGGAATTCAGACGTTCTTGGTTCGGAGCGTTGAGCACCCCCCCATAGGCTGTCGAAGATATCCGGGCCAGGGGTTGCCTTTAAACACGTTCGGCGCTCGTCAGCACTCCTCAAACAGCTTGGCATCGCTGTCAGACGGGTGCCAAAATTGTTTTTGCCGATCTTGTTTTTGCTTGGAGCGTCTTTCAACGAGGCCGACCGTCCAGCATACCGGGCCGCCGCCTAAGGCAACCAGCCCGCCAATGCCAAACAGGAGCACCGCCCAAAAGAAACTGTGTGCAAAATGAGAGGCACATACGAAAAGGCTCATGCCAATGCCTCCCCAGACTGGCGGAATGCTGGTACGTTCACTAATTTCAAGGATCGTCATCTCCTCAAAATCCCGCAGGATGACGATCTCGCGGTAAAGATCGGGCAAAGACTGTATCGCAGACACGAGATCAATTTGCAGGTCTTTGTCTCTGTGCCCTGTCAGGAAGGCAGCCTCATCCACAGTGTCTAAGGAGACATTGCCGTACCTGCCCTGCCTCGCCAGCCGCAGGCATTCTCGGCGGACGACCTGGAAAATCCAGACGACAAAGGCCCGCGACGACCGCAGGCCAGGCAGATGTCGGGTCAGGATCAAGAGCGACTTCTGCACCGCGTCGTCCACGTCCGCAAAGAAGCAGTGGCGCGTGGCATACCGCCGTAAGTCTGGCCGTCAGTCGATCAGCAAGCGGTTCAGGGCAAGGAGGTCTCCGCACTTGGCCGCTTCCAGTAGGTTTCCATCCATAGACATCGGCATGAGGGGCTACGCCTTCTTGTCGTCTTTAAGGGAGAATTGTATTCTGCGTCCTGCCAACGCACACATTGGGCAGAAGCCGACAAACCCGGTCAGCATTGCAATGACACCGGAGAGGACGACCAGGTAACCGAGCGGCAGTCCTTTCATTGCGATCAGCCCATAAGCGATGAGGACAACCCCGACGATGGAGCGGATGATGCGTTCCCACGCAGGTACGTTCTTCTGATAGAGCATAAAGTTCTCCTTTGTCTTCTTTCCTCCTATAGAGGAGGTTGTGAAAGGGACAAAGGTTTCAAGCGGATTTTTTGTTTTTGTGGAGATCCGAGCAGCACTTGGCCTGCCGTTCGAGTTTGACTGGCACTTCTAGGCGGTCGGCAATCTCAGTGACTACACGAACGAACCCATGCATTACGACTGGTTTAATTATTTTGTCTTTTGAGTACCCACAAGCCGGTAAAGGGAGGTGCGACTGACTCCCAGCGTTTTGCAGATCTCCCCCACTGGCACCGTCCTACTGTTGTAAAGCGCCAAGGCCGTCGCTGCCTTCTGCCCCGTCAGCACCGGCTTACGGCCTCCCACCCTGCCCCGTGCCCGTGCCGCCACTAGGCCTGCATTTGTGCGTTCCCGCACCAGATCACGCTCGAACTCCGCCAAGGCTCCAAACACGTGGAAGACCAGCTTGCCGCCGGGCGTAGTGGTGTCGATCTGCTCCTGCAGGCTTTGCAGTCCGATCCCCTTCTTCTCCAAGTCCTGCGTCACCTCAATAAGGTTCTTGAGGCTTCTGCCCAGCCGGTCGAGTTTCCAGACAACGAGGGTATCGCCTTTGCGCAGGTGGCTTAGAGCTTCGAGCAGTCCCGGCCTGTCTGCCTTGGCGCCGGAGGCCATGTCCTCAAAGAGGCGCTCGCAGTGTGCTTTGGCAAGAGCGTCGTGCTGAAGGGCGAGGTTCTGATCCAGAGTGGAAACGCGTGCGTAGCCTATTTTCATAGCAACAATGCCTTACAGAGAGAATAGCAAGCTCTTCAGCGGACAAAGAGAATAGGACAGTACCCCAGCGGCACCAGCGGATCAAATTCCGCATGGTCGGTCGTCACAGCAGTCCCGCTCAGGCGACGTGCCAGCGCCAGGCAGAACCCGTCCGGCAGGGACAGCGCATGCAGCCCCTTGAACGTCGCCGCATCCTGCCAGAAGGCAGTGTCCGCATCCTCACGCGCGATAATCCCCGCGTTCAGCAGCGTCTGGATAGCGGCATCGGCTGCGGCTTTGCCGCCTTTGCGGAAGAACACGTAGTACACCTCGGTCAGGTTGAACACGTGGGCAAAGCAGTCGCCGGGATTGTCAAGGAGGATTTGGGTTACTGCCTCGTCACCGGTCTCGCCTGTCAGGTAGGCAATCAGGGGGCCAGCATCCAAAACGTGAATCAATGGCCGCTATCCTTGGCCTGTTCTCCGGCCCTGTCTGCCTGCCGCTGCTGGTGCAGGTCTTCCACGCTTGCGCCAAGGTGGGCCAGACTTCCGCGCGCGCCACGAATCGCTTTCTCCCGCGTATCCACAGCCTTCTGCGCGTGAGAAGCATCAGAAGTAAGGGGCAGACGGTTGACGAGCGTTCTGAGCAGAGCCTCCGGGGCCAGGCCTGCCTGCTGTGCCGCTGCGGTCAGGCGTGCTTCCTCGGCAGACGTGAGGTTGAGAATAAGTGTCATGGTGTTTTTATTATACCTGACTGTCTGATTATCCCAGAACTCATACAGATTGAGAGCAAAACAAACGTAGATTTTGGTACGAGAAAAGGGATAGTCAAAGGGCCTGAAATGGCGGCAAAAGCGGGGTTAGTAGAAATGTTCGTCAAAGGGGCCTTTGTGGTATTGAAATATTTATCCATTAGTGTCGTTTTAAACCGGGTTGGAATTACTTTAACGCCCCGACCCTGTCACAACAAAATCAAATGGGCAATGAATTCCATTCGCCTCTGGAACACTAAAGCTCCACTCTGAAGCAGTGTCACAGCTTAATTGCCTGATATAGTATCTCCAGCGAATAATTTCTTATTTTTTGTGCATATTTATTAATGTCTATTGCATTTTTTGTTCTTTTTATGTCATAGTTGTTTTAAAAAATGCATTAATAGAGATTTGAGCGCATAAAATGGAACACTTCGACATAATTTTAACTTTAGCGCGAATTGCGCTTGATGAAGAAGGGCCACGCGCAACTCAGCAGATTGAGCGGTTACGGGATGCGTTAGTGGATTCCGATGAAGGGCAATCCGCAAAACTGAGTCGATTGCTGTCACGAGCAGGGCGGCGTCATACGATGGCTCCGCTTGCTATGGAAGAAATGCGCGCAACGGCTCAAGCAGCGCGCCGCCAATTACCAGGAGAGAAACTTTCGGTTTCAACGCCAATGCCAACAGATCGTGAAACCGGTACTCCACTTGCAAGAATTATTTTTCCTGAAAACTCTTCCATAGAGGCCCCAATTCTGAATGCATCATTAGCGGCTGCAATCAGTGATCTTTTGACAGAATGGCAACGCAGCGAGGAACTTGCTCGCTTAGGGACAAAGCCACATATGCGCTGCCTTATTTATGGACAGCCTGGTGTCGGTAAGACGAAACTTGCTCGCTATCTTGCCAAACAGGTTGGTCTTCCATGTCTAGAAGTTCGACTTGATGGTTTGATGTCATCTTTTCTAGGGACAACTGCGCGAAATATTGGAGCTCTTTTCGATTTTGCCAATCGTTACCAATGTGTGCTTTTTCTTGGTGAGTTTGATGCTGTTGCCAAAGCGCGTGATGACGCCCAGGAAATTGGTGAGATCAAGCGTGTTGTCAACACATTGTTGCAATCTCTCGATGCACGCAACGGATTAGGAATCACGCTTGCTGCAACTAATCATGAGCATTTGCTTGATATGGCCGTTTGGCGACGCTTCGATGCACGAATAGAGATTCAAAAGCCGGATGCCGCCGCACGGGAGACTTTATTAAAGAACTTCCTTGCTCCAATTCAGATTAGATCTAGTGAAATTCGTTTCCTTGTCTGGGCAACGGAAGACATGAGTGGGGCAGATATTGAAATTCTTACTGAAGCAGGTAAGCGGTTCTTCGTTTTACATGGGCCAACCGAAATGTCGGATACAGCAAATCGTCGGCTAGGAGATCTACTTCCCAAGTCAATTCGCGGGCCACTTATATTGGAGGCTCTACGCCGTCAAGCTGCACTCAATACACGCCTCTTCACTCTAGACCGCGCGGCTTTACTTACTGGACCTGTCAGTAACCTTGCAGACGCTCTTCAAGAAGTTGGTTTAAAACAGGCTGAATGTGGCGCAATTCTTGGTCTCTCTCAAAGTGCGGTATCGCGTCGAAGAAAGCGGGTCGAAGAAGGTGACGGTCATAAAGAGGTGAAGTCTTATGGCTAATAACAATCCTGACCTACGGCCTATCCAGGTGTTTTTGGATACAAAGCGCTTCATCGAACGAGAAGAACCCAAGAAGTTTGGCGGAGGTTCAAAAGATTTTTTTCAGGGGAATGACGCGGGTTTTGCCGAGCATAAATTACAAATCGAAACGGCTTTGTTGCATAAATCGTGAAGGTTAGTTACGGATGCGTTGGGAGCCGTGTTCTTGACGTGTGAACACTAAGAATACGCAACGCTCCAGCGGCTCGCCAAAGCCGAAGAAGCGTTCCCAAACCCGCCCTAAAAAGAAGCGGCAGTACCGCATCCGCAACTGGCATGATTATAACACAGCCCTCGTTCAAAGAGGGAGTCTGACGCTCTGGTTGGGCAAAGATGTGCTGCAAGAGTGGCGCAATCAACAACGCACAGGCAAGCGAGGCAAACCGCGCCTCTACAGTGACCAAGCCATCACCTGTGCCCTGCGGCTGCGCGAGGTCTACCGCCTGCCATTGCGGGCCACCGAAGGCTTGCTGCGTTCACTCATTGCATTGGTGGGTGCAGACGTAACCGTTCCCTGCTACAGCACCCTCAGTCGCCGGCAGGCGGGACTAGCCGTTGCTCTGGAGGCGCCTGCTTCAGCGGAGCCACTCCATTTGGTGGTGGATGGCACGGGCCTGAAGGTCTTTGGCGACGGTGAGTGGAAAGCGCGTCAGCATGGTGTCTCCAAGCGGCGGGTCTGGCGCAAGGTGCATCTCGCCGTAGACCAGAACACAGGCCATGTTCAGGCGGCGGCAACCACGACCAACAGCATCAGTGACGGGACAGCATCAGTGACGGGCAGGTGTTGCCTCTGCTACTGGAACAAGTGGAGCAGCCAATCTGCCAGGTCTCTGCCGATGGCGGCTATGATCGGCGCGGTTGCTACGAAGCCGTTGCCCAGCGCGGGGCCAAAGCCGCCATCCCGCCGCGCCGTGGGGCCAAGATTTGGCAGCATGGCAACAGCAAGGCGGAGCGCCTCGCCCGTGACGAGAACCTGCGGCGCATCCGTCAGGTAGGCCGCGCCAAGTGGAAGCGGGAGATTGGTTACCATCGGCGCAGTTTAGCGGAGACGGCCATGTTCCGCCTGAAGACGATCTTTGGCAGCATGCTTCGCGGCAGAACAGAGGCCGCCCAAGATACGGAGACCCTGTTGCGGCTCAGCGTGCTCAACCAGATGACAGCATTAGGAATGCCTGATGCTTACATGCTATGATTTATGCAACAAAGCCAATCGAAACTCGTATGAAAAATGCGGCTGATAGTTTGCGGCGGGGTAGGCAGCCAGGCGGATTCGTTCAAGTTCGGCAGCGAGAAGGAGCACTGGCGAAGAGTCATCGTCCTCTTGGGAATCTATTCAGTGAAGCCAACCAATTCGCTCTCGTAGGAGCTGAACGTGTGGGAGAGTTGCTATTTCAAGCCACACCTGCGGCACTTGAGCGCCTTGTCAACATCATTGAAACGAAAGCCGAGGCGTCACCGCGGCTCGTAGAAAATCGGAGGACGGGCAAACGTGAGCCTCGTGTTACTGGCTATCGCAGTGAACTAGGTGGAATAGAAGATGTCCGCCTGTATGGCGCAACAGACAAGCTAAAATTCTCTGCCGATGAGGCCGTACAATGGATGCAACAGCCGAATACTATTGGCGGCTATATCGTTGAGTTATTTCGGCCAAATCGCCGAAGCAATCCCGATGTTGTTGACCAGTTAGTTGCACAATTACGGCAAGGCTTGGCACAGTTGTCCGGAGGTATCTTAGTGCGGCCTTTTCTTCCTTCGACTAGGACATCGCAATTCGGTGAACCGACGCTAGCTCTTTCGGTGCAGTTGACCACAGATCAAAGACGATTAATCGAACTTCCATTTTTAGGAGATGGGCGAGCAATAGAAATGGCGGAAGCATCTTTACCCCAAACGATGCGCGGGGTACGGAGTGATTTAACACTAAGCCGTCACGACGAACTACTTACATTATTCACAGAGCAAGCACTCGTAAGGTCTGTAGAACTCCCCCCTATTCTCGAAACAGCTCCATCATTTACTGGAAATAGTCTCGGACCGATCTCAGTAACAAAGCCTTCGACAGAAGTTGACTATCCAACCCTAGGTATCATTGACGGCGGCGTGGCGCAGAATTCGCAGTTGGATCAATGGAAGATTGGGGATGCTGGGCTGGTTCCAGGGCCGGACAGGGATGAGACGCATGGAACATTTATTGCGGGCCTAGTCAGTGCGGCCAGTGAACTTAATCCGACGTTAAGTAGCACACTCGAACCAAGTGGTTGCAAGTTTTTCGACATTGATTTGTTTCCTAAGCGAGATTTACGCAGTATCTATTATCCAGATATTGAAGACTTATTTGATACGCTTGACGAAAAGGTCAAGGTTGCCAAGCGCGATCACGGCGTGAGAGTCTTTAATCTTAGTTTCTCGCTTGGACAGCGTTCGTCTCGCTTGGCATATTCACCAGCTGCGGATCGATTGGACCGAATTGCACGCACAAACGATGTCATTTTCGTCGTTGCTGCTGGCAATCTTACGTCAGCAACATCCCGCCCACCCTGGCCTGAAAAAGCACAAGATGCATTAGCTATGTTGGCTGGATTTGGGGCATATGATCAGCAAATCACAGCCCCGGCTGAACATATACTCGGTATTACTGTGGGGGCGGTTAATCCGCTTAGTATCGCAGGACACGTACCTTTTATGCCGACAACATATACTCGGCGAGGGCCTGGTACTGGTGGTGCCCGAAAACCAGAACTTGCTCACTTTGGGGGAGCAAGTTCGCTTGGAAGTAGTTTTACCGGCTTGATATCAATCACTCCACAAGGAGAGGCAATACACAATTGTGGGACTAGTTTCGCGGCCCCATTAACAGCCGCGACTATTGCTACCCTTGATCAGAGATTGGGCCGCAAAGCTTCTCGCGAAACGCTTCTGGCACTACCCGTACATCGGGCTAAACGCCCTGATATCCTTGATGAGCCTCAATTGAGGCATGTAGTTCGCGATTTTGTAGGGTTTGGTATTGCGCCAATTGCAGACGCTTTGCTAAATGACGAGACCTATTCGGTGACACTAGTGTTTAGTGACCGGCTATTATCCAAGCAGCAACTTGAATTTCCATTTTCTTGCCGCAATCACTGGTTAATGCTGACGGTTTATGCCGAGGCCAAGCGGAGATCACGCTTAGTTATACACCGCCAATCGATCCTGATCACGGTGAAGAAGCCATACGTGTACAGTTTGAAGCACACCTTCATCAGGAGAAATTAGACGAACAGACCGGGGAAGTAGCATGGATAAGTCGATTGAGTCATGATGGGGGTGATGTGCAGCAGGGCACGAGCAGAACGGAAAGTCATCTTATCAGGTCTGGACTTAAATGGTCGCCTGTCAAGAAGTATTGCATCTCAATGCCGGGCGGGCGGGGCAATACCTCCAACTGGAAGCTATCTATCAATAGCCTGGTGCGAGCGGGAGACACCTTCCCTACTGCGGGCGTAACATTTTCATTGATGCTAACTATTTCTGATTTGGCTGCTACAGAACCAATACGTGAAGAAATGCGCCTACACCTTCAAAATCGCGGACTTGTATTAGCGGATATTACACTCGCGCATCAAATTAGGGCACGTGGAAATTAACATTTTCGAAACGCTTTTGACCTCGTGTCCCTAACAAGTTCTTAGCAGTTATATGTCGAGTTTCAGGTCATTATGAACAGTAGAATTGCGTAAACGAGGGTGCCTACGGTAGTCTTCTTGGGAACAACACACAAGAAAGCTACACGTATGCACGTTCATTCTAACGCAACTACCAACAAA